>Ga0105055_10000910_pt1 | contig 48289 bp, 41 predicted proteins | sample BON03_FD_78090 | JGI IMG/M metagenome (GOLD analysis project Ga0105055, IMG submission 78090) | Freshwater microbial communities from Lake Bonney liftoff mats and glacier meltwater in Antarctica - BON-03 | ecosystem: Environmental > Aquatic > Freshwater > Ice > Glacier meltwater | place: Lake... | reverse complement strand
TGCTCTCAAATCAGCCTTATTATTACCCTTGTTCCGTCGCCTGGCTTGGATAGTGTCTCGATTTGAACATGCGCTTCCTCGGCAAGCGATCGGACAAGTCTGGACCCAATCCTTTTCACAACCGAACTGTCATCGAAACCCACGCCATCGTCCTCGACCCGAATTTCCGGGTGATCCGATCCCATTCGGATTTGGATAGCGAGCCGGCCGCGCTTGGCTTCCGGCCAGGCATGCTTCAGTGAATTCAAGATGATTTCGTAGCAAAGTAGCGCAAGCGGCGTTGCTCTTCCGACGTCCAACTGCAACGGTCCATCAAAGTTCCGATCGAGGCCGGTATGATTGTAAACCCGCGCAAGTGCCTCGACGATATCCGAAAGTGCCGCGCCGAAATCGACGTTGGTGAGAGATCCAACTTCATAGATGCGTGCTTGAACCGATCCCAGCGCGCCTATGCGCCCAGCGACTTCGTCGAAGTGCTGTCGCGTCGCGGCGTCCAACTGCCGTCCGCGAACACGCAAAAGGCTGATCATCATTTGAAGGTTGTTCTTCACACGATGGTGAAGTTCGCGGACGACCATGTCTCGCTGTGCCACCATCGCCACGAGTTGCGCTTCCCTTGCCGAAAGCGCTGAGCGGGACTGAGCCACTTCGACAGCAAGCTTCAGCGACGCCCTCAGTCGGATCAACTGTCGCGGTGACTTGACAACATAGTCGTCCAGACCGGCCTTCATCAGGTCGACCGCGATCATCTCGTTGCCCGTGCCGGTGAACATGACGACAGGACAGGCGGGATAACGGCCCTTCACAGCCGAGAGGATCGTGCCTCCGTTCGACCAATGAATATCCAGGTCTGTGACAACCAGGCCAGGAACTGCCGCTTCAAGAGTAGCGTCGAACTCTGCCGCATCGCTGGGCTCGATAACCTCAGCGTCGGGAAAAAGCGCGTCCAATTCGCGGCGCACCAAGGCACGGTCATCAGGGTTGTCATCGACAACGAGGATGCGGGTCAGAACATCCTGCCGTGTCACTCCCCGGGTGCCACGTTGAGCTTGATCCAATAGGCGTCCAGCGCCTTCGCCACCTCAAGCAGCCCGTCGAGGCGGGCAGGCTTCACGACATAGGCGTTCGCACCAATCTCGTATGCCCGGTCAACGTCCTCCCTTTGATTGGAGGAGGTAAGGACGACAACCGGGGTGTGCCGTGTTGCACCCTGGCCGCGAAGAAAGCGGAGCACCTCGAAGCCAGACCGCTTTGGCAGTTTCAGGTCCAACAGGACAAGGCTCGGCAGCGGGTGCTGTGCGCGATCGGTGTAGGCGCCGTTGCCGCTGAGGAAGCAGACGGCTTCGTCGCCATCGGTCACGCTCATCAAGGGGTTGGCGATGCCGGCCTTTGCGAAGGCGTATCTGATCAGTTCCAGGTCATCCAGGTTGTCCTCGACGAGAAGGATCGTATTCCCATCACTCACTGTGTTTTCCTTGCCTGGATGCGCTCCGCCCACTCGGCGCTGTGTTCCGCGGTTTCAAGCTCAATCCAGAAGCGGCTGCCTATCCCTAGCGCCGATTCCACGCCGCAGCTGCCGCCCATGCACTCCATTCCCTTCTTCACGATCGCCAGCCCGATGCCGGTACCTGGGTAGGCTTCCTGGCTGTGCAGTCGCTCGAACACATTGAAGATGCCGACCTGATGATCCGCGGTGATCCCGATCCCGTCATCCTCGACCCAGAGTTTCACCCGGTCTGCATTCCGTTCCGCCCACACACGCACATGACCGGCCGAGTTCGGCTTCCTGAACTTCGCCGCGTTTCCGACCAGATTCGACAGCACCTGGCCAAGGATCACCGGCTCGGCCAGCACGGGAGGCAACGGCGTGTCGACGTCAATCGTCACCATAGGCCCCTCGTCCGCACGGGCTTCCTCCGCCGCTCTCAGTGCGAGAGCGGCCATATCGACCAGACGGAGCGAAGCATCGTATCGCTGCAGCCGGCTGTATGCAAGCAGGTCATTAATGAGCCGTTCCATGCGCTCGGACGCGGCTACAATTCGGGTGGCATAGCCTCGGCCCTTGTCGCCCAATTCCGTGGCGTAGTCGTCCAGGAGGATACGGGCGAAACCCTCCATGGCCCGCAGCGGCGCCCGCAGGTCGTGGCTCACCGTGTAGGCGAAGGCGTCCAATTGGGCGTTGGAGCGGCCCAGCGCCTTCGTGCGTTGAGCGACCTGCTCCTCCAGCGCGCCGCGCAGTCGGGCCTCTTCGGCCCGTGTCGCCTCGATCGTGCGCAACCGATCCACTGTCGCCGCCAGCAGGTTGGCGTAGGTGCGCAGGAACGCGAGGTCGTTGTCGGTGAATTCCCGGGGCTCGCGGCTGTCGACCTGGAGCACGCCAAAGGGCGGCCTGCCCTTGCCGCCGATGATGATGACGTTCGCGACGGCGCGGACCCCGTGCTCTACGAGAAAATCCGGATATTTGAACCGCGTCTCCTTTGCGATGTCAGGCGAGACCATCGGCTCACCGGTTTTCAACGCGTGGCCCTCTGACGTTTCATCCGAAGCGACGATGGTCGCCACGCCGACGACGCCGGGTTTCCAGCCGATGCCGGCCCGCACCAGCAGGGTCTTGCCATCCTTCTGTAGTTCCACGACCTTGGCCAGGTCGGTACCCAAGGCGTCGCCTACGAATTGGCAGGCTTTGGTGAGGATCTCGTCGAGATCGTCTGACCGCAGCGCGAGTTCGCCGAACCGTGCGAGGACCGTTTGCTGGCGAAGCTGCTCGTCGCGTCCTGTTACACGGGTATCAGTCAAATAATCCTCCCATCTGAAGGGACGGCCGTTGTCGCAACCACGCGCTTCGTCGGTCGAACGGGGAGTCATTCAACCGTTATTCAGTTCGTTAGATAAGCATGCGGAGTGCAGCTCGTACCACTTCACTGCCTGCCGCATACCGTTCTGGAGGCAGTTTGTGATTTAGGTCACGTGGACAAAATTTTGGCAAGGGATGCCAGGCGCAGCTCTTCGTGAACCGTAGCTGACATCGCGACGCCCAGCGCCGCTCCGAACTAATGGGTATCGAACCAGAAACCCAGCATCTTGGGAATCAAGCCAGGACTCACCTTCATCCAGGGTTGGTATCACTTCTCCAGAGGTGCAGAGAAATTTTTCCTTTTTCTGGAGGGGAGCCGGATGGCGCTTCGCTTGTCCGACCTACGGGTTGGGAGTTTAGGTTCGGGCGCCAGGGGATGAAGTTTTTTTGCTTCTTTTTGTCCACAAAAAGAAGAGTCTTCCTTCCGCTTACATGTCTTCGACTCGTTCCACTCCGGGCAGGATTTTGAGTGCCTGGGCGAGGCGGGGGGTGACGTTGAAGGTGCCGGGGAGGGTGATTTCGACGTCTTGTTCGTCTTCCAGGCGGGGGACGAGGATGACGCGGCCGCGGCCTTGGCCTTCTCGGGCGAGGAGGGTTCGGATGTGGGGGACGGCTTCGGTTTGCTGGAGCCAGATGCGCATGCCGCCGCCGGCGCGTTCGGCTGCGGCGTCCAGCCCCTGGATGTCGGTGGCCGTGATGCGCAGGGTTTCGCCTTCGAGCTTGAGGTCGGCGGTGACGACCACCGAGGTGCCGGGGGTGAGGAATTCGCGGGCGCGGCCGAGGGTTTCGCTGAAGAAGGTGACTTCGTAGCTGCCGCCGGCGTCGGACAGGCGGACCCAGGCCATGCGGCTGCCGCTGCGGGTGATCCGTTCTTTTATGTTTACGACCGAGCCGGCGAGCTTGACGCGGGCCGAGCCGCTCTGGGCGGCCTGTTCGAGTTGGGTGCTGGGGACCACCCGCAGGCGGCGCAGGATTTGCGCGTAGGCATCGAGCGGGTGGGAGGTGAGGTGAAAGCCGATGGCTTCGGCCTCGAAGCCGAGGCGGTCGAAGGCTTCCCAGTCGGGGATTTCGGGGATGCGGAGGGGTTCGGGGCGGTTGCCGCCGGCGAAGAGGGCGATCTGGCCGCTGCCTTTCTCGTCGGCCTGGGCCTGGGCGCGGCGCAGCACTGTTTCGCTCGCGGAAAATACGCGGGCGCGGTTCGGCTCTATGTTGTCGAAGGCGCCGGCGCGGGCGAGGTTTTCGAGTTGGGCGCGGTTGAGTTGCTTGGGATCGACGCGCGAGGCGAAGTCGGCGAGGTCTTCGAAGGTGGCGGCGCCGCGGGCGCGGACCACGGCTTCCATGGCGGCGCGGCCGACTTTCTTGACCGCGGCGAGGGCGTAGCGGATGGCGAATTTTCCGCTGGATTTGCCATCGGCTGGCTGGCGCTCCAGGGTGAAATCGGCTTCGGAACGGTTGATGTCCGGCGGGAGCAGCTTGATGCCCATGCGGCTGGCTTCCTGGCGCAGGGCGGAGAGGCGGTCGGTGTTGTTGACGGCGAGGGACATGCAGGCGGCGATGAAGGCTTCGGGGTGGTTGGCCTTCATCCAGGCGGTTTGGTAGGCGACCAGGGCGTAGGCGGCGGCGTGCGATTTGTTGAAGCCGTAGTCGGCGAACTTGGCCATGAGGTCGAACACCTCCTCGGCCTTGGCCGGCGGGATGCCGCGGCCGGTGGCGCCGTCGACAAAGGTTTTGCGCTGGGCGTCCATCTCGGCGCGGATTTTCTTGCCCATGGCGCGGCGCAGCAGGTCGGCGCCGCCGAGCGAATAGCCGGCCATGGTCTGGGCGATCTGCATCACCTGTTCCTGGTAGACCATGATGCCATAGGTTTCGGCCAGCACGTCGTGGATTTCGGGGTGCGGGGCCGCCCATTTTTCGCCGTGCTTGCGCTGGCAATAGGCGGGGATGTTGGCCATAGGGCCGGGGCGGTAGAGGGCGACGGCGGCGATGAGATCTTCGAAGCGGTCGGGGCGCATCTGGCGCAGCACGTCGCGCATGCCCTGGCCTTCGAACTGGAAGACGCCTCCGGCGTCGCCACGGCTGAGCATCTCGTAGGTGCGGGCGTCGTCAAGCGGCAGCTTGTCGATGTCCACGGTGATGCGTTCCTTCTTCAGGAAGGCGACGGCGCGTTGCAGGATGGTGAGGGTGGTGAGGCCGAGGAAGTCGAACTTCACCAGGCCGGCCTGCTCGACGTATTTCATCGAGTATTGGGTGACAAGGTAGTCGGATTTTGCGTCGCGGTAGATCGGGACCATTTCGGTGAGGGTACGGTCTCCGATGACGACGCCGGCGGCGTGGGTGCTGGCGTGGCGGTAGAGGCCTTCGAGCTGGAGGGCGATTTCCAGCAGGCGGCGGATGGCTTCGTCTTCGACGCGCATCGCCTGCAACTTGGGCTCGCCGTCGATGGCCTGTTGCAGGGTGACGGGCTTGGCGGGGTTGTTGGGGATGAGTTCGGCGACCTTGTTGACCTGGCCGTAGGGCAGGCCGAGGACGCGGCCGACGTCGCGCACCGCGGCACGGGCCTGGAGCTTGCCGAAGGTGATGATCTGGGCGACGCGGTCTGCACCGTATTCACGGCGGACGTAGTCGATCACCTCGTCGCGGCGGTCTTGGCAGAAATCGATGTCGAAATCGGGCATCGACACGCGCTCGGGGTTCAAGAAGCGCTCGAACAACAGGTTGAACTGCAGGGGGTCGAGGTCGGTGATGGTGAGTGCCCATGCGGCGACCGAGCCGGCGCCGGAACCGCGGCCGGGGCCGACCGGGATGCCCTGGCCCTTTGCCCACTGGATGAAGTCGGCGACGATGAGGAAGTAGCCGGGGAAGCCCATGTTGGCGATGACGCCGAGCTCGAATTCCAGCCGGTCGGCGTAGATTTGGCGGCGGGCGGGGTCGGCGCCGATCTGGCGCATGCGTTCGGCCAGCCCCTCGCGGGCCAGGGCGCGCAGTGTTTCGTCCTCGGTGGCGCCCTCGCGCACCTTCGGGCACATCGGCAGCATGGGCTTGCGGCTTTCGGCCATGACGGCGCAGCGTTGTGCGATGGCGATGGTGTTGTCGCAGGCCTCGGGCAGGTCGGCGAACAAAGCGCGCATGACCTTGGCGGGCTTGAACCATTGCTCGGGCGAGGCGCGGCGGCGGTCGCGTTCGGCCAGGGTGCGGCTTTCGGCGATGCAGAGCAGTGCGTCGTGGGCCTCGTGCATCTCGGGCTTGGCGAAGTAGCAGTGGTTGGTGGCGACGAGCGGGATGGAGGCTGCGTCGGCCAGCGCGATGAGGCCGGGTTCGACCGCCCGTTCCGCCGGCAGACCGAAGCGGTTCAGTTCCATGGAGATACGGTCGGGGAAGGCTTCGCGCAGGTGGTGGAGCAGGAGGCGGGCGGCGGGCATCTGGCCTTCGGCGAGCAGGCGGGCGAAGGGACCGGTGTTGCCGCCGGTGAGCAGGAGCAGGCCGGCGGATTGGGCGCAGAGCCGTTCGAGCAGGAGTTGCGGGGGTTGGCCAGGGTCGGATTCGAGGAAGCCGGCGGAGGAGAGGCGCTGGAGGTTGGCGAGGCCCTCGGGGTTCTGCGCGAGCAGCACCAGGCGGTCGGGGGCGAGGCGGGGGTTGTCCGCACGGGTCAGGGCCACCTGGCAGCCGATGATGGGCTGGACGAAGCGGCCGGCGCAGGCCTGGCTGAATTCCATGGCGCCGAAGAGGTTGCCGGAATCGGCGATGGCGACGGCGGGCATGCGGGCGTCGGCGGCCAGGGCGGCGATCTTGTCGGCCTTGATGGCACCTTCGCTGAGCGAATAGCTGGAGTGGACGCGCAGGTGGACGAAATCGGCGTGCGGCATGATGGGGTGTCCTGGCGGGCGAAGGAAGGATGTTCTTTTTTGGAAAAAAGAACCAAAAAACTTTTGTCCGTTTAGGCGGGGAGATGACGTGGCAAATGGGTGAAAGTCTTTTTGCTTCTTTTTCTACAGAAAAAGAAGATTCTTATGCTTCGACTGCCTTGCCATCGCGCAGGGTGACGGTGCGGTCCATGCGGGCGGCGAGGTCGGGGTTGTGGGTGGCGATGAGGGCGGCTGCACCGTGGCCGCGGACCACGGCGAGGAGTTCGTTGAAGACTGCGGCCGCGGTGGCGACGTCGAGGTTGCCGGTGGGTTCGTCGGCCAGGATCACCTTGGGGTCGTTGGCCAGGGCGCGGGCGATGGCGACGCGCTGCTGCTCGCCGCCGGAGAGCTTGCCGGGGAGGTGGCTGGCGCGGGCGGCGAGGCCGAAGCTGGCGAGCAGGTGGCGGGCGCGGATGGCGGCCTTGGTGCGGTCCACGCCGGCGATCATTTGCGGCAGCATGACGTTCTCCAGTGCCGTGAACTCCCCGAGGAGGTGGTGGAACTGATAGACGAAGCCGATCGAGTCGCGGCGGATGGCGGTGCGGGCGGCGTCGTCCAGCGTGCCGGCGTCGCGGCCGGCGATCAGGACCTGGCCGCCATCGGGCTTTTCCAGCAGGCCGGCGAGGTGGAGCAGGGTGGATTTTCCGGTGCCGGAGGGGGCGACGAGGGCGACGATTTCGCCGGGGCGCAGCGCGAGGTCGACACTGCGCAGCACGTGCAGGTCGGCGTCGCCGCTGCGGTAGGTGCGGGCGACGGCCCTCAGTTCAAGCGCGGGGAGTTCGAGAGCGGGCAGTTCGGGGGCGGGCTCACTCATTGCGGAGGACCTCGACCGGGTCGGTGCGGGCAGCCTTCCAGCTTGGATAGAGGGTTGCCAGGAGGGAGAGTGCCAGGGCGAGGCCGACGACCTGGGCGACGCTGGGCCAGTGGACCTGGTCGGGCAATGCGGTGAGCATGAAGACGGAGGAGTCGAAGACCTGGCCGCCGGTCATGCCCTCGATGAAATGCTGGATGGCGACGAGGTTCCAGCAGACGGTGACGCCAAGCGCGGTGCCGAGGAGGGTGCCGGCGACGCCGACGAAGGCGCCGCACATGATGAAGATGCGCAGCATGGAGCCGCTGCTGGCGCCCAGGGTGCGCAGCACGGCGATGTCGCGGCGCTTGTCCTTCACCAGCATGATCAGCGAGGAGATGACGTTGAAGGCGGCGACCAGGATGATCATGCCGAGCACGATGAACATGGTGTTCTTCTGGATCTGCAGGACGGCGACGATCTGGTCGTTGGCGCGGGTCCAGTCGCGCAGGAGCAATTGCCGGCCGGCGACGAGCGGGCGGATGCGGTCCACCATGGTGCGGGCCTGCTGCGGGTTTTCCACACGCAGTTCGATGCCGCTGACCGTATCGCCGGCCTGGAGGAAGACCTGGGCGGCTGGCATCGGCAGGAACACGACGGAATTGTTGAAGGTCGCCAGCCCCGCATCGAACACCGCGGCCACCCGATATGCGCGCACGCGTGGGATGGTGCCGAAGGCGGTGGCGGCGCCCTGCGGGGAGACGAGGGTGATGCGGCTGCCCGGGGCGAGACGGAACATGGTGGCCAGGCCGGCGCCGACGGCGATGGCATCGTCGCCGCGGAAGGCGTCCAGCGAACCGGCGACGATGTTGTCGGAGACCTGGCGCAGGCGGCGAAGATCGTCCTCGGTGATGCCGCGCAGGAGGCCGCCGGTGCCGCCGCCGCGTTCGCCGGTGATCAGGACCTGGCCGTCGAGCACTGGGGTGGCCGCCAGCACGCCCGGCACGGCGGCGATGTCGGCGGACAGCTCGGCGTAGCCCTCGATCTTCTCGCCGGCATAGGCCTGGAGCACGACATGGCCGTTGGCAGCGAGGACGCGGCTGACGACCTCGGTCTGGAAGCCGGTCATCACGCTGGCAACCACGATCAGGGTGGCGACGCCGAGGGCAATGCCGACCAGGGAGAAGATGGCGATGATGGAGACGAAACGCTCACCCTTGCGGGCGCGCAGGTAGCGGCCGGCGACGGCGCGTTCGAATGCGTTGAACATCAGGGCGAGTCCAAGACTCTTCTTTTTCTGAAGAAAAAGAAGCAAAAAGACTTTTGTCCTTCCACGGCGGCGCGGCCGTGGCTGTGCGGCCCGGGCGCGGCGCTCGCGGCTGGCGACTGGATGAAGTTTTTTTGCTTCTTTTTGTTCACAAAAAGAAGATGCTTTCCTTTCAAGGGAGTATCTTGGAAAGAGCGTCTTCGACCGAGACTTCCTCGCGCTCGCCGGTGGCGCGGCGTTTCAGTTCGACGCGGCGGTTGGCGGCGCCGCGGGGGCCGACGATGATTTGCCAGGGATGGCCCATGAGGTCGGCGTCGGCGAATTTGGCGCCGGCGCGGTCGGCGCGGTCGTCGTAGAGGGCGTTGCCGCGTAGGCCGGCGTAGGCTTCCTCGCAGAGGCGGTCGCAACCGGGGTCGCCGACCTTGAGGTTGAGGATGGCGGCTTTCCAGGGGGCGACGGCGTCCGGCCACTTGATGCCGGCCTCGTCGTGGCAGGCCTCGATCAGGGCGCCGACGAGGCGGGAGACGCCGATGCCGTAGCTGCCCATGTGGGGGACGACCAGCTGGCCGTCGGGTCCGGCGACCTTGAGGCCCATGGGTTCGCTGTATTTGGTGCCAAAATAGAAGATGTGGCCGACCTCGATGCCGCGGCCTTCGCGTTTGTCGGCGACGTTGGCCCAGGCGGCTTGGTCGTGTTTTTCGTCGGTGGCGGCGTAGGGGGTGGTCATGGTGGTGTAGAAATCGGCGAGGTCCTGGTCGGACTGGAAGGAATAGCGAGCGGTTGAGACGTCGATCTTCTCGAAGGCGGCGTCGAAGTAGACCTGGGATTCGCCGGTGGGGGCCAGGATGATGAATTCGTGGCTGAGGTCGCCGCCGATCGGGCCGGTGTCGGCGGCCATGGGGATGGCCTGGACGCCGAGGCGCTGGAAGGTGCGCATGTAGGCCAGCATCATCTTGCGGTAGGCGACGACGGCGCCGGCGTGGTCGAGGTCGAAGCTGTAGGCGTCCTTCATCAGGAACTCGCGGCCACGCATGACGCCGAAGCGGGGGCGCACCTCGTCGCGGAACTTCCACTGGATGTGGTACAGGTTCTGGGGGAGTTCGCGGTAGCTTTTCACGCCCTGGCGGAAGATGTCGGTGACCATCTCCTCGTTGGTGGGGCCGTAGAGCATGTCGCGGTCGTGGCGGTCCTTGATGCGGAGCATCTCCTGGCCGTAGCCGTCGTAGCGGCCGGACTGGCGCCAGAGGTCGGCGGGCTGCAGGGTCGGCATCAGGATTTCCTGGGCGCCCGAGGCGTCCTGCTCCTCGCGGACAATCTGTTCTATGTTTCGTAGCACGCGCAGGCCGGCCGGCAGCCAGGCGTAGATGCCCGCGGCGGTCTGGCGCACGAGGCCGGCGCGCAGCATGAGCCGGTGCGAGGCGATCTGGGCCTCGGCGGGAGTTTCCTTGAGCGTGGGGACGAAGCTGCGGGACAGGCGCATCGCTGGGGCGGATCCAAAAAGGTGGAATACCCACCCTAGCCTGCGACCGGGGCTGTCGCCAGGGCCGAGGTGCCGGCCGGCGCCGGCACGAAATATTGTGCATTGCACAACGCCGCTGACGAAAATAAATGTCGCGCGCCGATCGTTGAACGCACGAAATCTCGTGACTTGCCGGCTGTCATAAATTACAAAAAAGAAGGCCCGCGCGCATGGCAGCGCAGAGGGCCAAGTTTGGGGAGGAAACGCCAGTCACACGGCAGGAAGAGGCAAGGCCTCTCCCTCGCCGTGATGATGGCTGTATGACCCCCAGCCGTCCATGGAAAAAACATTCTTAGACGACTGTTTTTTGGCCATTCAGACCTAAATTGGCGTGAATTTCAGCAAAGACTGCCTAGTCTGCCTGAAAATTCGGCATTGCCAGCCAGCCGCTGCGGAAGCTCAGGAATTCTGTGGTGACGGCGAAGTAGATCAACAGCCACACCACGCCAGCCACCACGGTGGTGGCCAGCGCCTTGCGCGCCATTTGCGGGCGGTCGGGCGCGCCGCGCCAGCCGGTTTGCGAATCGGGTGCTGCCACTGGGCGGGTGCCCCAGGGCAGCACTGCGAACAGCACCAGCCACCAGACGACGAAATAGATGGCAAGGCCGGTGACCGGATGCATCGCCCCCTCCGCCCTCAGACCCGCAGCAGGTGCACGTCGACCAATGGCCGCTTCTGCAGCCGCCGGCCGAGCGCCTTGCGCAGTGCCGCCTTCGCCGCTTCGGCCAGCGCCGCATCGTCGCGCCGCAGCGCCAGCGGCAGGCCGCCGACGGCGGTGGCGAACTCGGTGGCGATGCGCACGGTTTCGGGGTCGTCCGGCTCGAACAGGCCGGGTGCGGACAACCGCGGGATGCCGCGCACCCGCCCCGCCTCGTCCACCGCCAGCGAGGCGATCGCCACGCCGTTGAACAGCATGCGCCGGCGCGCGCCCATCACGCCGCCCTGCAGCGGCACCAGGCGGTTGCCGTCGATCACCAGCCGGCCGACCGGGGCCGAATCCGTCACTTCCGGGCGGCCGGGCGCCAGGGAGAGGATGTCGCCGTCTTCCATCAGGATCGGCGTGATGCCGAGTTCCTGTGCCAGGGCCGCGTGCGCGGAGAGGTGGCGCCACTCACCATGCACCGGCACGGTGAAGCGCGGCCGTACCAGGGCGTAGAGGCGCCGCAATTCGTCGCGCGCGGGGTGGCCGGATACGTGCACGTGATGATCGTCATCGGTGACGACAGACACGCCGCGGCGCACCAGGTTGTCCTGCACCGTGCCGATCGCGCGCTCGTTGCCGGGGATCATGCGGCTGGAGAAGACCACGGTGTCGCCCTCGCCAAGCTCCACGCGTGGATGGGTATCCATCGCCACCCGCGCCAGCGCGCTGCGTGCCTCGCCCTGGCTGCCGGTGATCAGGATAAGGAGATTGTCGTCCGGGATGTCGGACACGGCATCCTCGCCCAGGAAGGGGGGGATGCCCTTGAGGTAGCCGCATTCGCGGGCCGCGGCATCGAGGTTGCGCAGGCTGCGGCCGACCATCGCCACCGACCGGCCGGCTGCGCGGGCCGCGAGCGCGATGGATTCGACGCGGGCGACGTTGCTGGCGAAGCAGGTGACAGCCACCCGGCCGCGCAGCGAGGCGATCAGTTCGGCCATGCTGCGCCGCACGTCGCCTTCCGAGCCGGACGTGCCCTCGACCATCGCGTTGGTTGAATCGCAGATCATCGCCAGCACGCCCTCGTCGCCCAGCGCCTTCAGCGCCGCCTCGTCGGTGCGCGGGCCCAGCAGCGGCTCCTCGTCGAGCTTCCAGTCGCCGGTATGCAGCAGCAGGCCAGCCGGCGTGCGGATGGCCAGGGCCTGGGATTCCGGGATGGAATGGGCCATGCGCAGGAAGCGCAGATCGAACGGCCCTACCTTGAAGCTGCCGCCGGGCGGGATGACGTTCACCTTCACCTCGGACACCAGCTGTGCCTCGGCCAGCTTGCGGCGCAGCACGGTGGCGGCAAAGGGCGTGGCATAGACCGGGCAGCGCAGCTGCGGCCACAGCCAGGCGACGGCGCCGATATGGTCTTCGTGGGCATGGGTGATGACCAGCCCGACGAGCTGGTCGCGCCGTTCGGCGATGAAGGTGGGGTCCGGCACCATGATGTCGACCTCAGGGTTCTCCGAGCCCCCGAAGCCCATGCCGCAGTCCACCGCGAGCCATTTGCCGCCGCAGCGGTAGAGGTTGAGATTCATGCCAATCTCGCCCGTTCCGCCCAATGGCAGAAAAGCCAGGTCACCGGTTGCCGCGTCCATGCTTTGCCTTCAGTTCAACTCGTCATACCGCCCTGTGGCGCAAACGCCCCCGCCGACCATCATGCGCATGAAGGTCGGCAGAGGCGGATCATTCTGTTTCCGGCGCTGCCTAGCTGCCGAGATAAACGTCTAGACGCGCCCGCCCGACAGAAAAGTCAACGCACGTGCTGGAATATCAGGTACTCGCCCTGGCGCGCTCAGTCGCTGTCGCTGAGACGCACCCTTTCCCTGGACAATATGGGCATGGGGTTGCGCCCTGCCAACAGCCGCATTCCCTCCAGCGTGAGATCGGGGTCGATGGTTTCGATCACCGTGGTGCCTTCTGCGAGCAGCGGCGCCAGCCCGCCGGTGGCCAGCACCTTCAGCCCGCCGCCGTATTCCGCCTGGATGCGCGCCACCAGCCCCTCGATCATGCCGACATAGCCCCAGTAGATGCCCGACTGCATGGCCGGCACGGTGGAGCGGCCGATCACCGCCTGGGGCCGGCCGATGCCGATGCGCGGCAGGCGTGCGGCGGCGCGGTGCAGCGCCTCGATGGACAGGTTGATGCCCGGGGCGATGACGCCGCCGAGATAGGCGCCATCGCGGTCCATGACATCGAAGGTGGTGGCGGTGCCGAAATCGATGACCACGGCGGGGCCGCCGTAGTGCCGGTGGCCGGCAAGGGTGTTGAGCAGGCGGTCGGCGCCCACCTCGGCGGGATTGTCGACCTTGATCTCGAAGCCCCAGTCCAGGCCTGCGCGGGCCACCAGCGGCTCCACCTCGAACCAGTCGCGGCATAGCCGGCGCAGGTCGTACAGCGCTGCCGGCACCACCGTGCCGATGACCGCCGCCGACACGCCTTCGCGCTTCAGGCCGGCCTGGGCGAGCAGGGTGAGCAGCCACACGGCATACTCGTCGGATGTGCGCTGCGCGTTGGTGGAGATGCGCCAGCGGCCCAGCCAGGCGCGGCCGTCATGCACCGCCATCACGGTATTGGTGTTGCCCGCGTCGATGACCAGCAGCATGGGTCACACTCCCTGTGGCAGCAGCACCTCGCCGGTGGCGAACTGGCGCACCACGCCGGCCTGCTCCAGCAACAGGCTGCCATCGTCAGCCAATCCGGCAAAGTGCCCGGCGATCATCTCTGCCCCGACCTTGATGCTCATCTGGCTGCCGGGCGCCAGGGCGCGGGGGAGCCAGGCCTCGCGCACCGCAGCGAAGCCCTGCGTCTCCAGCACCGCGCACCAGTGAAAGAGCCGAGCGAGCAGGAGCGGGGCGAATTCCTCCGGCGCGGGAGGGGGCATGTGGTTGGCGAGGCAGGCGGCCACGCGATCCGGCAGCACGGGCGCATGGGCCAGGTTCACGCCGATGCCCGGGATGACCCAGTCGACGCCGCCCTGCCCGTCGCCATGGCTTTCCAGGAGGATGCCGGCGAGCTTGTCGCCGTCCAGCAGCAGGTCGTTGGGCCATTTCAGGGTGAGCGATGGTCCCGGCGGCAGAATTTCCGCCACTGACTCGGCCAACGCCAGGCCGGACACCAGGGACATGCAGGCCGCCTCGCGCACGGTCAGGCGCGGGCGCAGCAGGATGGAGATCGCCAGGTTTCCCCGGGGGGTCGACCAGGAGCGCCCGCGGCTGCCGCGCCCCTGGGACTGGCGATGCGCGAGGACCGCAAGGCCTGCTGGTTCGCCGGCCTCGGCACGGCGGCGCACCATGTCGGAGGTGGAAGGCAGTTCGTCGTGTACTTCAAGCCGCCAGGCCGGCCTGCTGGCCGCTGTGGTCACCTGAACAGCACCTTGGCCGCCGCCTCGGCCGCGGTCACCACCGGTGCCGGGAAGAGGAAGAAGAACGTGGTGAACAGCCCGCCGGCCGCGGCAACGAGGGTCAGCGAGGTCGGCCGAGCGTCGAAGGCAGGCGCCGCCTCGTCGAAGTACATCACCTTGATGATGCGGATGTAGTAGAAGGCGCCGATCACACTGGTGAGCACGCCGATGACTGCCAGCACCCACATGCCTTCCTGGACGGCGGCGGTGAAGATGAAATACTTGCCCCAGAAGCCGGAGAACGGCGGGATGCCGGCCATGCTGAACATGAATACTGCCAGGGCCAGCGCCATCGCCGGATCGGTGCGGCCGAGGCCGGCCAGGTCGCCGACGCCTTCGACGCTGCGGCCCTGGCGCCGCATGGCGATGATGCAGGCGAAGGTGCCGGCATTCATGAACACGTAGGTCAGCAGGTAGATCAGCACGCCGCGCACGCCGGCACTGGATCCGGCGGCGAGGCCGATCAGCGCGTAGCCCATGTGGCCGATCGAGGAATAGGCCATCAGGCGTTTGATGTTGCGCTGGCCGATGGCGGCGAGCGAGCCGAGCAGCATCGAGGCGATGGAGACCAGCACGATCAGTTGCTGCCACTGTGCCAGCATCTCGCCGAACGGACCCACCAGCAGGCGCACCAGCAGCGCCATGGCCGCCACTTTCGGGGCGGTGGCCATGAAGGCGGTGACCGGGGTGGGGGCGCCCTCGTAGACGTCCGGCGTCCACATGTGGAACGGCACGGCGGAGACCTTGAAGGCGAGCCCCGCCACGATGAACACGATGCCCACGATCAACCCCGGCGAGGGGGCGCCAGGGATGGCCAGGATCAGGGCGATCGCCTCGAACGACATGGTGCCGGCAAAGCCGTAGACCAGCGAGATGCCGTACAGCAGCAGCCCCGAGGCGAGCGCGCCGAGCACGAAATACTTGAGCCCCGCCTCGGCCGAGCGTCGCTCGTCGCGGGCGAAGGCGGCCAGCACGTATATCGAGAGGCTGGTCAGTTCCAGGCCCATGTACAGCGTCATCAGGCTGTTGGCCGAGACCATCAGCATCATGCCGATCGACGAGAACAGCATCAGGATTGGAAACTCGAAGCGGCGCAGGTTGGTGTCCTGGTTGGAATCCACCGACATCACCACGCCCATGGCCGCGGCGACCAGTACCAGCAGCTTGGCGAAGCCGCTATACGCATCGACGACGAACAGCCCGTGGTAGCCGGTGCCGGGAACGCCCGCGATCACCAGCACGCCGGCGAGCAGCAGGGCCCCCACCGTCAGCATCACGCTGGTGAAGAAGGTGTCGCCGCGCGCGATCACGCCGTACATCAGGATGGCCATGCCGCAGCATGCCAGGACGATTTCAGGGACGGCGAGTTGCCAGTTCATGGCGCCACGACTCCGGCGAGTTTGACGGTACTGGCCAGCGCCGCCAGGTGTTTTTCCACCATAACGGCCACCGTGGCATCCCAGAAGCCGGTGAAGCTGGACGGGTGGATGCCCATCCACAAGGTGAGCACCACCAGCGGCGCGAACACCGCCACCTCGCGCGGCGACAGGTCGAGGATGGACTTCAGGTCGTCGCGGGTGATGCGGCCGAAGATGACCCGGCGATAGAGGTAGAGCATGTAGGCGGCGCCCAGGATCATCCCCATGCTGCCCAGCAGGGCCAGCCAGAAGTTGACCCGGAAGGCACCGACCAGAACCAGGAACTCGCCCACGAAGCCGGCCGTGCCGGGCAGGCCGACGCTGGCCATGGAGAACAGCATGAAGGCCAGGGCGTATTTCGGCATCCGCTCGGCCAAGCCGCCATAGCGGTTGATGTCGCGGCTGTGGATGCGGTCGTAGACCACGCCCACGCAGAGGAACAGCGCGCCGGAAACCACGCCGTGGGCCAGCATCTGGAACAGCGCGCCGGAGATGCCCTGCTCGTTGACCGTGAAGATGCCGATCGTGACAACGCCCATGTGGGCGACCGAGGAATAGGCGATCAGTTTCTTCATGTCGGTCTGCGCCAGCGCCACCAGCGAGGTGTAGATCACCGCCACGACCGACAGCGTGAACACCATCGGCGCGAAATAGGCGGTGGCGTCCGGCAGCATGGGCACTGAGAAGCGCAGGAACCCGTAGGCGCCCATCTTCAGCAGCACGCCGGCCAGGATGACCGAGCCGGCCGTCGGCGCCTCCACGTGCGCGTCCGGCAGCCAGGTGTGCACGGGCCACATCGGCACCTTGACGGCGAAGCTGGCGAAGAAGGCCAGGAACAGCCAGGTCTGCACCGAGGGGGCGAAGCGGAAGGCCAGCAGTGCCTCGATGTCGGTGGAGCCGGCGGCGTACCACATGGCCAGCAGCGCCAGCAGCATCAGCACCGAGCCGGCCAGGGTGTAGAGGAAGAACTTGATGGCGGCATAGACGCGGCGCGGGCCGCCCCAGATCCCGATGATGAGATACATCGGGATCAGCACGCCTTCGAAGAACATGTAGAAGACCACGAAGTCCAGGGCGGCGAACATGCCGACCATCATGGTTTCGAGCACCAGGAAGGCGAACATGAACTCGCGGACGCGGGTGCCGATCGACTCCCAGCTTGCCAGGATGCAGATCGGCGTCAGCGCGGTGGCCAGCAGGACGAACAGCACCGAGATGCCGTCCACGCCCATTTTGTAGGTGATGCCCCACTCCGGCAGCCATTCCGCCTGCTCGACGAACTGGAAGGCGGCGCTGGTCTGGTCGAAGCGGAACCACAGCACCAGCGACAGGGCGAAGACGATCAGGCTGGTCCACAGCGCGGTCCAGCGGGCGTTGGAGGCCACCGCCTCCTCCGAGCCGCGGATGAACATGATCACGGCGCCGCCGACCAGCGGCAGGAAGGTGAGGAGGGAAAGCAGGGGGAAGCCGGCCGCGTTCATGGAGGTCACCGGATGATCAGGTAGACGCTGATCAGCACGACGACGCCGATCAGCATGGCAAAGGCGTAATGGGCGATCGATCCGGTCTGCACCTTGACCACCTGGGCCGAGCTGTCCGCGGTGAGCGAGGCCATGCCGTTGGGGATACCGTCGATGATCGTGGCATCGCCCACCTGCCACAGCCCGCGTGCCAGGGACATCGTGGGCCGCACGAAGATGCGGTCGTAGAGCTCGTCGAAATACCACTTGTTCAGCAAAAAGCGGTACACGGCGCCGAACTGCCCGGCCAAGCGCCCGGGCAAATGCGGGAAGGCCATGTACATCAGGTAGGCCAGCGCGATGCCGGCGATGCCGACCACCGCGGGGGCCATCACCACCCAGCCCGGCACGTTGTGCATGTCGTGCAGCACGTGGTTTTCGGGGCTGTTGTGGATGCTCAGGCCCCAGAACGCCTGCCACTGCTCGCCAACAAGCTGGGCGTTGAACGCCATGCCGGCGAGCACCGCGCCGACTGCCAGGAGCACCAGCGGCACGGTCATCGAGGCCGGACTTTCATGCACGTGGTCCATTCTGTGCTGGTCGGCCCGCGGCGCGCCGTGGAAGGTGAGGATCAGCAGGCGCCAGGAATAGAACGCGGTCAGGAAGGCGGCGAAGATGCCGCACCAGAAGGCGTAGCCGGCCAAGGCGCCGTGGGCGGCGTAGGCCGCCTCCAGGATCGCGTCCTTGGAATAGAAGCCAGCGAAGGGGAACACGCCGGCCAGTGCGAGGCTGCCGATCCACATCATGGCGTAGGTGAGCGGGATCTTTTTCCAGATGCCGCCCATGCGGCGGATGTCCTGCTCGTCGGACATGGCGTGGATCACCGAGCCGGCGCCGAGGAACAGCAGCGCCTTGAAGAAGGCGTGCGTCAGCAGGTGGAACACCGAGGCCTGGTAGGCGCCGATGCCGGCGGCGATGAACATGTAGCCGAGCTGCGAACAGGTGGAATAGGCGATGATCCGCTTGATGTCGTTCTGCACCACGCCGACCGTGGCCGCGAACAGCGCGGTGCTCGCCCCCACCAGGGTGACGAAGCCCATGGCATAGGGCGCGTATTCCAGCACCGGCGACATGCGCGCCATCAGGAACACGCCGGCGGTCACCATGGTGGCGGCATGGATCAGGGCGGAGACCGGGGTTGGCCCCTCCATCGCGTCGGGCAGCCAGACATGCAGGCCAAGCTGCGCCGACTTGCCCATCGCGCCGATGAACAACAGGATGCCGATCACCTCGTAGGCGCGGAACGTGCCGCCCAGCACGGTGTAGCTCTCGGCCTGGTGCTGGCCGACGGCGGCGAAGATCTCGGTGAAGCCGATGCTGCCGAACACCACGAACACCAGGGCGATGCCGAGCGCGAAGCCCAGGTCGCCGATGCGGTTCACGATGAACGCCTTCATCGCCGCAGCGTTGGCGCTGGGCTTCTGGTACCAGTAGCCGATCAGCAGGTAGCTCGCCAGGCCGACGCCTTCCCAGCCGAAGAACAGCTGCAGCAGGTTGTCGGACGTGACCAGCATCAGCATGGCGAAGGTGAACAGGCTCAGGTAACTGAAGAACCGATACACCGTGCCATGCGGCTCGTGGCTCATGTAGCCGAGGCTGTAGATGTGGATCAGGGTGGCGATGAACGTGATCATCGCCACCATCACCGCCGACAGCGTGTCGAAGCGCAGCGCCCAGGTGGCGGTGAAGTCGCCCGAAGCGACCCAGGTGCCGAGCGTGACCACGCCGGGCTGGCCGCCGCCATAGACGAGGCCGATGAAGGCGGCCACGCCGCATACCGCGGCCAGGATCATGCACAGGATGGTGACGGCCTGCGCCGCGCGGTCGCCGATCTGGCGGCCGAACAGCAGGGCCACCAGCGAGCCGAGCAGCGGTGCGAAGACCGCGGTTGCGAACAACATCCGCTCAGTCCTTCAGAAGAAATCGGACTTGCGGACGAATGCCCGCACCGGTTGGCCGGATGTCCTGTCGTGTCGCCTCGGCATTCATCCGCAAACCCTCAGCCCTTCATCAACGTCACGTCCTCGACCTCGATCGAGCCGCGGTTGCGGAAATAGATCACCAGGATGGCCAGGCCGATCGCCGCCTCGGCGGCGGCCACGGTGAGCACGAACATCGCCATCACCTGCCCGGCCAGGTCGCCGAGGACGGCGGAGAAGGCGACGAAGTTGATGTTCACCGCCAGCAGGATCAGCTCGACCGACATCAGGATGATGATGACGTTCTTGCGGTTGAGGAAAATGCCGAAGATGCCCATCACCAGCAGGATGGCGCTGACGGCGAGATAGTGGCCGAGCGGAACCGGCAACATCATCTCAGTGGCCTCCCCTGTCGTGTGGTTGGGGCGTGTGGCTGTCGTGCTCCAGCGCCTCGGCCGCCGGCTCCAGCACCTTGGGCTTGGGCCGCAGAATACCGAGTTCGCGAATGCCGACGCCGCTGCGCACGTCGAGCAGTTCCAGCGTGTCGGCCGGCACGCGGTTCACCTGATCGGCGATGGACTGGTGGCGGGAGCTGCCGCGGTCGCGCAGGGTCAGCACGATCGCCCCGATCATCGCGACCAGAAGCACCAGGCCGGCCGTCTGGAACAGCAGGATATAGTCGGTGTAGAGGATGCGGCCGAGCTGCACCGTGTTGGAGACGGCCGGGTCCATCGGCGCCTGCCGCACCCCGCCGGCCTGGGGCGCCAGGTTCCAGCCGCCCAGCACCAGCGCCAGTTCGATCAGCAGGATGGCGCCGATTGTGGCCCCGATCGGCAGGTAGCGCTGGAAGCCCTCGCGCAGTTGGGTGAAGTTGATGTCGAGCATCATCACCACGAACAGGAACAGCACCGCCACCGCGCCGACGTAGACGATCACCAGGATCATCGCCAGGAACTCGGCGCCGGCCAGCAGGAACAGGGCGGCGGCGTTGAAGAAGGCGAGCACCAGGAACAGCACCGAGTGCACCGGATTGCGCGCGGTGACCACCATGCCGGCGGATACCAGCAGGATGCCCGCGAACAGGTAGAAGGCGAGTGCGGCAATCATCGGCCGGTCCTCGTGGAAATGGCTCTCATCGGTACGGTGCGTCCTGTTCCAGGCGCTTGGCCAGCGCGGGCTCCCACCGGTCGCCGTTCTCCATCAGCTTGGCCTTGTCGTACAGCAGTTCCTCGCGGGTCTCGGTGGCGAACTCCAGGTTCGGCCCCTCGACGATGGCATCTACCGGGCAGGCTTCCTCGCACAGCCCGCAATAGATGCACTTGGTCATGTCGATGTCGTAGCGGGTGGTCCGGCGCGAGCCGTCGTCGCGCGCCTCGGCCTCGATGGTGATGGCCTGGGCCGGGCATACCGCCTCGCACAGCTTGCAGGCAATGCAACGCTCCTCCCCATTGGGGTAGCGTCGCAGCGCATGCTCGCCACGGAAGCGCGGACTCAGTGCCTGGCGCTCGTAGGGGTAGTTGATGGTGACCTTGCGCTTGAAGAAATACTTCAGGGTGAGCGCCATACCACCCACAAGTTCGCTCAGCAGCAGGCTGCGCGCGGTGCGATCGAGGAAGGACATGCGGGCGATCCTATACGGCCTTGGGCAGCCAGCCGAAGGCGAGCAACACCCCGGCGACCAGGACGAGGTAGAACAGCGAGAACGGCAGGAACACCTTCCAGCCCAGTCGCATCAGCTGGTCGTAGCGGTAGCGCGGGAAGGTGCCGCGGACCCAGATGAACACGAACAGCACCGCGCAGATCTTCAGGATGAACCAGACGGGGCCGGGGATCCAGGTGAACGGCTCGATGCCGAACGGGGGCAGCCAGCCGCCCAGGAACAGGATGGTGGTCATCGCCGACATCAGGATCATGTTCGCGTATTCGCCCAGGAAGAACAGGGCGAAGCTCATCGAGCTGTATTCCACGAAGAACCCGGCGACGATCTCGCTCTCGCCCTCGGGCAGGTCGAAGGGCGAGCGGTTCGTCTCGGCCAGCGTGGAGATGAAGAAGATGACGAACATCGGGAACAGCGGGATGACGAACCATACCGTCTGCTGCGCCAGCACAATGGCGTTGAGGTTCAGCGAGCCGACGCACAGCAGCACGGTGACGATGACGAAGCCCATCGAGACTTCGTAGCTGACCATTTGTGCGGCCGAGCGCAGCGCGCCCATGAACGGATACTTCGAGTTGCTGGCCCAGCCGGCGATGATGATGCCGTAGACGCCGAGCGAGGAGATGGCGAACAGATAGAGGATGCCGACGTTGATGTCGGCGATCGCCCAGCCGTCGTTCACCGGGATCACCGCCCAGGCGATCATGGCCAGCGCGAAGGTGATCATCGGCGCCATCATGAACAGGATGCGGTTCGCCCCGGTGGGGATGATCGTCTCCTTCATCAGCATCTTGATGGCGTCGGCGAAGGGCTGGAACAGACCGAACGGCCCCACCACGTTCGGGCCGCGGCGCAGCTGGATGGCGGCCAGCACCTTGCGTTCGGCAAGAGTCAGGTAGGCGACGCCGATCAGCAACGGCACCAGCAGCGCCAGCGCCATGAGAACCGTCAGGATCAGGATGCCAAACGGTTCATTGTAGAGGAAATCGACCATCGCCCTACTCCGCCGCCCGCGCCGGAAGCTGGGCAGGTACGGCATTCACCGCGGTGCACTGGGCCATCACGTCGCTGGCGCGGCTGATCGGGTCGGTCTGGTAGTAGTTGGCCACCACCTTGCCGAACGCAGCCGGCGCCGCCACGGCGGCCGGGTCGCCGGCCGGGCCGGACAGGTCGGTGCAGCCGAAGCGCGGCAGGATGGCCACGCGGGCAAACACGGGGTTCACCTGCTCCAGCCTGGCGCGCAGGATGGTGAGGTTGTCGTAGGGCAGCGTGCGGCCGACCACGGCGCTGAAGGCGCGCAGGATGGTCCAGTCGGCGCGCGCGTCACCGGGCGGATATACCGCCAGCCGGCCGCGCTGCACCCGGCCTTCCGTGTTCACGTAGGTGCCGTCCTTTTCGGTATAGGCGGCACCCGGCAGGATCACGTCGGCGCGCGCGGCACCCCGGTCGCCGTGATGGCCCTGGTAGATGACGAAGGTGCCGGCGCCGATGCGCGCGGTGTCGAACTCGTCGGCACCGAGCAGCCACAGCAGATCGACCCCGCCGCCCAGCATGGCGCCCAGGTTCTTGCCGCCGTGTCCGGGGAGGAAGCCTAGGTCGAGTGCGCCCACCCGCGCGGCGGCGTGGTGCAGCACGTTGAAGCCGTGCCACTCGGCGTCGAGCATGCCGGTCTCGATGGCCAGTTTCCATGCCGCCGCCAGGATCGCCGGGCCGTCGGGCCGTGCCAGGGCGCCCTGGCCGAGGATCAGCATCGGCTTCTTCGCGTTTTTCAGCACGGCGGCGAAATCGTGCGAGCCGTCGAGCAGCGTGGCGAGGGCCGAAGGGGAGGCGCCGAGCGACGCCACCGGATAGGTGAGATCCGCCGCCGGGCCAATGGAGGCGACCGACAACCCGCCGGCCAGCCAGCGCTTGCGGATGCGCGCATTGATCAGCGGCGCCTCGGTGCGCGGATTGGTGCCGATCAGCAGGATGGCGTCGGCCTCCTCGATCCCGGCGATCGAGGTGTTGAAGGTGTAGAAGTCGCGGCGCGACACGTCGGTGTCCCAGCCGTCCTGGCGGCAATCGAGGTTCTGCGAGCCGAGGGCCGCCATCAGGTCCTTCAGCGCCAGCATACTCTCGGCGTCAGCGAGATCGCCGGCCACGGCGCCGATCCGGTCGCCGGCCACGCCCTGCAGCCGCGCCGCGATGGCGGCGAACGCCTCGTCCCAGCTGGCCCGGGTCATGCGGCCGTCGCGCTTGACCCAGCACGAGTCGAGCCGCCGGCGCTTCAGCCCGTCGATGGCGAAGCGCGACTTGTCGGCCAGCCACTCCTCGTTGACGTCTTCGTTCACCCGCGGCAGCACGCGCAGCACTTCCGTGTCGCGGACGTCGACGCGGATGGCCGAGCCCACCGCGTCCAGCACATCGACGCTGTCGGTCTTTCGCAGTTCCCACGGCCGGGCGATGAACGCATACGGCTTGGAGGTCAGGGCACCCACCGGGCAGATGTCGATCAGGTTGCCGGACAACTCCGAGGTCAGCGCCTTTTCCACGTAGGTGCCGACTTCCATGCCCTCGCCGCGCGCCGTGGCGCCGAGTTCGGAAACGCCGGCGATCTCGGCGGAGAAGCGGATGCAGCGCGTGCAGTGGATGCAGCGCGTCATCACGGTCTTGACCAGCGGACCGAGATTCTTGTCCTTCACCGCGCGCTTGTGCTCGTCGTAGCGCGAGGAGTCGCGGCCATAGGCCACCGCCTGGTCCTGCAGGTCGCATTCGCCGCCCTGGTCGCAGATGGGACAATCGAGCGGGTGGTTGATCAGCAGGAATTCCATCACCCCGCGCCGGGCGTTGACCACCATCGGCGTGTCAGTATGCACCACCATGCCGTCGGCGACCGGGTAGGCGCAGGAGGCGAAGGGTTTGGGCGGCGCCTTTTCGATCTCGACCAGGCACATGCGGCAGTTGCCGGCGACGGACAGCCGCTCGTGATAACAGAAGATCGGCACTTCAATGCCGGCGGCCTGGCAGGCTTGCAGGACGTTGGAACCGGGCGGGACCTCGACCTCGATCCCGTCGACAGTAACCTTGACCATGGCGATACCTACTCCGCCGCCAGCCGGGCGGGCGTGGTGCGCGGTGCGGCGCGTGTTGTTTTGTAGGCGGCGATGCGGTCCAGCATCACCGGGCGGAAATGCCGGATCAGGCCCTGGATCGGCCAGGCTGCGGCGTCGCCGAAGGCGCAGATGGTGTGGCCCTCGACCTGCCTGGTCACCTGCTCCAGCGTGTCGATCTCTTCCGGCTCGGCGCGGCCCTGCACCATGCGGTTCATCACCCGCATCATCCAGCCGGTGCCCTCGCGGCAGGGCGTGCACTGGCCACAGCTTTCATGCTTGTAGAACTGGCTGAGCCGGGCGATGGCGCGGATGATGTCGGTGGACTTGTCCATCACGATCACCGCCGCGGTGCCCAGGCCCGAACGGACCTCGCGCAGGCTGTCGAAATCCATCAGGATCGTGTCGCAGGTGCTCTTGGGCAGCAGTGGCACCGAGGCGCCGCCGGGGATCACCGCCAGCAGGTTGTCCCAGCCGCCGCGCACGCCGCCGGCGTATTTGTCGATCAGTTCGCGCAGGGGGATGCCCAGCTCCTCCTCCACGTTGCACGGCATGTTCACGTGGCCGGAGATGCAGAACAGCTTGGTTCCGGCGTTCTTCGGACGGCCAAGGGCGGAAAACCAGGCGGCGCCGCGGCGCAGGATGGTCGGCGCCACCGCGATGCTCTCGACGTTGTTCACCGTGGTGGGGCAGCCATACAGGCCGACAGCCGCCGGGAAGGGCGGCTTCAGCCGCGGCATGCCCTTCTTGCCTTCCAGGCTCTCGATCAGCGCGGTTTCCTCGCCGCAGATATAGGCGCCGGCGCCGCGATGGACGTAACAGTCGAAATCCCAGCCCGAGCCGCAGGCATTCTTGCCGATCAGCCCGGCCTCGTAGGCCTCGTCGATGGCCTGTTGCAGGTGGCGGGCCTCGTTGTAGAACTCGCCGCGCACATAGATATAGCAGGTGTGCGCGCCCATCGCGAACGATGCGATCAGGCAGCCTTCGACCAGCTTGTGCGGGTCGTGTCGCAGGATGTCGCGGTCCTTGCAGGTGCCGGGTTCGGATTCGTCGGCGTTGACCACGAGGTAGTGCGGCCGGTCGCCGATGGTCTTGGGCATGAACGACCATTTCATGCCGGTGGGGAAGCCCGCGCCGCCGCGGCCGCGCAGGCCCGACGCCTTCATCTCCTCGACGATCGCCTCGCGCCCGCGCTCCAGGATCGCCTTGGTGCCGTCCCAGTCGCCGCGCGCGCGGGCGCCCTTGAGGCCCCAGTCGTGGATGCCGTAGAGGTTGGTGAAGATCCGGTCCTGATCGCTCAGCATCGGGCTACTCCGCCTTCTCGAACTTCAGGGATGTGAGCGTGACCGGGCCACCCTCGGGGGCGGAGGTCTGGCGGCCCATCATCGAGCCGGGCCGGGGGATCTCGCCGCGCCTCAGCGCTTCGAGCAGGGCCTTGGTGCGCTCGGCGTCCATATCCTCGTAGAAATCGTCGTTCACCTGGAGGATCGGGGCGTTCACGCAGGCGCCGACGCATTCCACCTCGGTCATGGTGAACAGGCCGTCGGCGCTGTTCTCCTTCCAGCCCTTGATGCCAGTTGCCTCGCGGCAGGCGCGCACCACGTCGTCCGATCCGCGCAGCCAGCACGGGGTGGTGGTGCAAAGCTGGAGGTGGAACTTGCCGACCGGGGCCGTGTTGAACATCAGGTAGAACGTTACGACTTCGTACACACGTATCGGCGGCATGTCGAGCACACGCGCGATCTCGTCCATCGCCGCGGTCGGCACCCAGGCACTGCCGGTGGTGCGGCCCATCTGGCGCTGTGCGAGGTCCAGCAGCGGCAGCACGGTGCTGGCCTGCTTGCCCGGCGGGTACTTGGCGATGTGGCAATCGACCTCGACCTGGCTCTGCGCATCGAAGGCGAAGCTGTCGGGCTGCTGGGCGGGAACAGGCTCGTTGTCGGCCATGGCGTCTACCTGTCGATCTCGCCGAACACGATGTCCAGCGATCCGATGATCGCCACCGCATCGGCCAGCATGTGTCGCTTGGCGAGGAATTCGATCGCCTGCAGATGGGCGAACCCGGTCGGGCGGATTTTGCAACGATACGGCCGGTTGGTGCCGTCGGCCACCAGGTACACGCCGAACTCGCCCTTGGGTGACTCCACCACCGTGTAGGTGGCGCCGGCGGGCACGTGGAACCCCTCGGTAAACAGCTTGAAGTGGTGGATCAGCGCTTCCATGGACCGCTTCATTTCGCTGCGGCTGGGCGGGCTGATCTTGTTGTCCTGCACCTTCACCGGGCCCGGCTTCATCTGCACCAGGCACTGCTTGATGATGGAGGCGCTTTCGCGCATTTCGGCGATGCGCATCAGGTAGCGGTCGTAGCAGTCGCCGTTGCGCCCAACCGCGATCTTGAAGTCCACCTGGTCGTACATCTCATAGGGCTGGGCGCGCCGCAGATCCCACGGCACGCCGGAGGCGCGCAGGCACGGGCCGGTGAACCCCCAGGCCAGGGCATCCTCGGCCGAGATCACGCCGATATCCACCGTGCGCTGCTTCCAGATGCGGTTGCTGGTCAGCAGCCCCTCCAGGTCGTCGACGAATTTGGGGAAGGTCTCCACCCATTCGCCGATCCGCTCCTCCAGCCCGGCCGGCAGGTCCTTGGCCACGCCGCCCGGCCGGAAGTAGTTCGCATGCAGCCGCGCGCCGGACGCGGCCTCATAGAACTCCATCAGCTTCTCGCGTTCCTCGAAGCCCCACAGCGCCGGCGTGATGGCACCAACGTCCAACGCATAAGTGGTCACGTTCAGCAGGTGGTTCAGTACCCGGGTGATCTCGCTGAACAGGGTGCGGATCCACTTCGCCCGCAACGGCGCCTCGATGCCCAGCAGCTTTTCGATGGCCAGGGCGAAGGCGTGCTCCTGGCTCATTGGGCTGACGTAGTCGAGCCGGTCGAAGTAGGGCAGCGCCTGGATGTAGGTCTTGTACTCGATCAGCTTCTCGGTACCGCGATGCAGCAGGCCGATATGCGGATCGGCACGCTCCACCACCTCGCCGTCCATCTCGAGGATCAGGCGCAGCACGCCGTGGGCAGCCGGGTGCTGGGGGCCGAAATTGATCGAATGGCTGTCGATCTCGACGGTTTTCTTCGTGGTTTCGGCGACCCGGGTGGCCGGCTCGTCGGCCTTGAAGGCGTGCGGCATTGTCGCCTCGGTATCGCTCATGCCGGGCCTCCTATGGCGGTGCCGTCGTCGCGCCGCGGCACCTTCTCATCGCCCGGGAGGGTGGTCATGCCTTCCCACGGCGACAGGAAGTCGAAGTTGCGGAAATCCTGGGTCAGCTTCACCGGCTCGTACACCACCTGGCCGCGCTCGGGGTCGTAGCGCACCTCCACGTAGCCGGTCAGCGGGAAGTCCTTGCGCAGCGGATGCCCTTCGAAGCCGTAATCGGTGAGGATGCGGCGCAGGTCGGGCTGACCGGAGAAGACGATGCCGAACAGGTCCCAGGCCTCACGCTCCCACCAGGTGGCCGTCGGCCAGATGCGATGCACGGACGGCACCGGGGCCGATTCGTCGGTGGTCACGATCACCCGCACGCGCTGGTTCAGCGACACCGACAACAGGTTGTAGACCACGTCGAAGCGCTCGACGCGGTGCGGCCAGTCGACGCCGCAGATGTCCATCACCTGCTCGAACAGGCAGTCCTCGCGATCGCGCAGCGCGGTCATCAGGTCGGGCAGCACGTCGCGCCCGGCGCGCACCACCAGCTCGCCGTGCTCGATGGCAACGCCCAGGACACCAGGCAGCGTGGCGATGCCGGCGCCCAGCGACTCGAGCGGCGTGGGCTTAGGCACCACGGCAGGCGCGGAAGCGGGGATCTCGTCAGCCACGGAGAATGGTCCCCGTGCGATTGATCTTCTTCTGCAACTGCATGATCCCGTACACCAGGGCCTCGGCCGTCGGCGGGCAGCCGGGCACGTAGATATCCACCGGCACCACGCGGTCGCAGCCGCGCACCACGGAATAGGAATAGTGGTAGTAGCCGCCGCCGTTGGCGCAGCTGCCCATGCTGATCACCCAGCGCGGCTCCGGCATCTGGTCGTAGACCTTGCGCAGCGCCGGGGCCATCTTGTTGGTCAGGGTGCCGGCCACGATCATCACGTCGCTTTGGCGCGGCGAGGCACGCGGGATCACGCCCATGCGGTCCAGGTCGTAGCGCGGCATGTAGGCATGGATCATCTCGACGGCACAGCACGCTAGGCCGAAGGTCATCGGCCAGAGGCTGCCGGTGCGCGCCCAGTTCACCAGCTTGTCGAGGTTGGCGACGACAAAGCCCTTGTCGTGCATCTCGCCGGTGATGCCGCGGATCACCGCGTCCTGCGCCGGACCAGGGGCCAGTGCGTCGTGCGCCGAGACAGGATGGGTGCCGCTCATGCCCGATACTCCCACATTGGTGCTGCCGATGGCGCGCAATCCTTGATGCCGCTGTCCACGCGCGTCATTCCCAGTCCAGCGCGCCCTTGCGCCACTCATAGATGAACCCGACCGTCAGAACGGCAAGGAAGCCGACCATCGACAGGAAGCCAAAAAGCCCGGTGTCCGAAAGGGTCACGGCCCAGGGGAACAGAAATGCCACCTCAAGGTCGAAAATGATGAACAGAATCGCAACGAGATAGAAGCGCACATCGAAGCGGCGCCGCGCGTCGTCGAATGCCTCGAAGCCGCATTCATAGGCGGACAGTTTCTCCGCGTAGGGCTTCTGGTGCGCTGCGAGCAGGGAGCCCCCCACCATTGCCAGGGCGATCACGGCAGCGATGCCCATGAACACCAGGATAGGGAAATACTCGATCAGGACCGGAGCCATGCAACCCTACCCTTCTCCGTCGGCACGACGACGACAAACAGCAACGCGGCGGGCATGCCGCACCGCAACGCGGCCAGACCTTACCCGCAACCCGTACCCTCTGCCATAGGGGCCGGTGCAGGAAATTCAATATTCGCGATTGGATTTGCCCACCGTCGACACCAGGGGGCGGACAAGGCGCTGATGGCGCGAGTGACGGGGCTCGAACCCGCGACCTCCGGCGTGACAGGCCGGCGCTCTAACCAACTGAGCTACACCCGCGCAACAGCGAGGCCCGGCGTTTAGAGGTTGGGCACCGTCCCGTCAAGCGCGCCTGCCGCAGTATTTGGCAGAAAGGAACAACGCGGTTGCCGACATGGCAAAGACCCCCCGGGCGGGGAATGGGCGGTGACGGGATCGAACCGCCGACCCTCTCGGTGTAAACGAGACGCTCTACCGCTGAGCTAACCGCCCCCCGGCGCCGGAAGGCACCGTGGCCCGGGACATGCCGCAGGCCACGGCCCGCAGCACCAACCTTCAGCCGCCGGCCGGCTTCAGCCCACGGCGTCCTTCAGGCCCTTGCCGGGCTTGAAGCGCACCGAGGTCGACTCGGCGATCTGGATCTCCTCGCCAGTGCGCGGGTTGCGCCCAGTGCTCGCCTTGCGGGTGGCGGTGGCGAACGAGCCAAAGCCAATCAGGCGCACGTCTTCGCGGTTCTTCAGCGACTGCTCGATCGCCCCGAACACCGCATCGACCGCCTCTGCGGCCTTCGCTTTCGGCAGGTCGGTCTTGTCGGCAACAGCCGCAATCAGGTCGATCTTGTTCACACCAATCCCCTTAGGATTTATTGAAGTCACACGCAGGCGGTCACGCGAATCGCGACCACCTCCCCCCGAGGCGACACTAACGACACGATTTGCGGGGGGTCAACGAGGCGCGTTTTGATAATGGCAGCCATGCGGAGGATAAACACCGCCTTAATGCCCAGCTCGACTCGGCAAACCGCCCGCCCGGGAGGTCCCGGACGGGCTGCAGATTGCGGATCAGGTCGCCTGTGGAGCGGCCCCTTTTCGGGCGGCCCGCCTCAATGGGTGAGGGAGGGGCCCGCCGCTGGCGCATTGGCGGCTGCGACCGGTGTTTCTGGCGGCTCGACCCACTCAATCGCCTCCGGCTTGCGCACCAGTGCCTGGCTGATCACCTCGTCAACATGCGCCACCGGAATCAGCTTGATGTGCTTCTTCACGTTGTCGGGAATCTCAGCGAGGTCCTTCTCGTTCTCCTTCGGGATGAACACCGTGGTGATCCCTGCCCGGAGCGCCGCCAGCAGCTTCTCCTTCAGCCCGCCGATCGGCAGCACCCGGCCGCGCAGCGTGATCTCGCCGGTCATCGCCACGTCGCGCCGCACCGGAATCCCGGTCAGGATCGACACGATCGAGGTCGCCATGGCGATGCCCGCCGACGGCCCGTCCTTCGGCGTCGCACCCTCCGGCACATGCACGTGGATGTCGCGCTTCTCGAACAGCGTCGGTTTGATGCCGAAGGTGATCGAGCGGCTGCGCACATAGCTGAGTGCCGCCGACACGCTCTCCTGCATCACGTCGCCCAGCTTGCCGGTGAGCTTGATGGCGCCCTTGCCGGGCAGCAGCACGCTCTCGATGGTCAGGATCTCTCCTCCCACCTCGGTCCAGGCCAGGCCCGTCACCGCGCCCACCATGTCCTCGGTCTCCGCCTCACCGAAGCGGAACTTGCGCACGCCAGCGTATTTGTCGAGGTTCTTGCGGCCGATCGCGATTTTCTTGACCTTGGTGGTGACGATCTCCTTCACCGCCTTGCGCGCCAGCCCGGCCAGCTCGCGCTCCAGGTTCCGCACGCCCGCCTCGCGGGTGTAATAGCGCACCAGGTCGCGCACCGCGTCATCGGTCACCGACCATTCGGCGGGTTTCAGGCCGTGCGCCTCGGCCTGCTTGCTGATCAGGTGCTGGCGCGCGATGCCGACCTTCTCATCCTCGGTGTAGCCGGGGATGCGGATGACCTCCATGCGGTCCAGCAGCGGCTGCGGCATACGCAGGCTGTTGGCGGTGGTCACGAACATCACGTCAGACAGATCGTAGTCGACCTCCAGGTAGTGGTCCGCGAACGTTGCATTCTGCTCTGGGTCCAGCACCTCCAGCAGCGCGCTCGACGGGTCGCCCCGCCAATCCGCCCCCAGCTTGTCGATCTCATCGAGCAGGAACAGCGGGTTAGACGTCTTGGCCTTCTTCATGCCCTGCACCACCTTGCCGGGCATCGAGCCGATATAGGTGCGCCGGTGGCCACGAATCTCGGCCTCGTCGCGCACCCCGCCGAGTGACATGCGCACGAAATTGCGCCCGGTCGCGCGCGCGATCGACTTGCCCAGCGAGGTCTTGCCCACGCCCGGCGGTCCGACCAGGCACAGGATGGGGCCGCGGATCTTCGGGCTGCGCGACTGCACCGCCAGATACTCCAGGATGCGCTCCTTGACCTTCTCCAGCCCGTAATGGTCGGCGTTGAGCACCTTCTCGGCCTCGTTTACGTCGCTCTTGACCTTGCTGCGCTTCTTCCACGGGATCGACAGGATCCAGTCCAGGTAGTTGCGCACCACGGTCGCCTCGGCGCTCATCGGGCTCATGGTGCGCAGCTTCTTCAGCTCGCCCAATGCCTTCTCGCGCGCTTCCTTGGAAAGCTTGGTCTTCTTGATGCGGTCTTCCAGCTCGGCGGTCTCGTCCTTGCCGTCCTCGCCCTCGCCCAGCTCCTTCTGGATCGCCTTCAGCTGCTCGTTCAGGTAGTACTCGCGCTGGGTCTTCTCCATCTGCCGCTTCACGCGGTTGCGGATGCGCTTCTCCACCTGGAGCACGCCGATCTCGCTCTCCATGTGGCCGAACACACGCTCCAGCCGCTCGCCAACGCGGGCGATCTCAAGCAGTTCCTGCTTCTCGGGGATCTTGAGGTTCAGGTGCTGGGCGATGCTGTCGGCCAGCTTGCTCGGGTCGTCGATCTGATTCAGCGAAACCAGCACCTCGGGCGCTATCTTCTTGTTGAGCTTGATGTACTGCTCGAACTGCGACACCACGGTGCGGCCCAGCGCGTCGAGTTCCTTGGCCGCCGGCTCGCGGTCGGGCATCGGCTCCACATAGGCCTCGAAGTAGTTCTCCGTCTCCTTGAAAGCGGAAATCTTCGCGCGCTTGCCGCCCTCCACCAGCACCTTCACCGTGCCGTCGGGCAGTTTGAGCAATTGCAGGATCGTCGACACGGTGCCGATGCGGAAGATGTCCTCGGCCGAGGGATCATCCTGTGCCGCGTTCTTCTGGGCGACCAGCAGGATCTGCTTGTCGTCCTTCATCACCGCTTCCAGGGCGCGCACCGACTTCTCGCGGCCCACGAACAGCGGCACGATCATGTGCGGGAACACGACGATATCGCGCAGCGGCAGCACCGGCAGCAGTTCCGCCGCGGCAGGGCCGGATGTGCCCGGTTTGTCCGAACCACCGGCCTCTGGGGCACCGGCAACCGCACCGGAAGGGGCGCCAGGAGGGGCGCCAGAAGGGGCGCCAGAAGAAGGGGCGCCAGAAGAAGGGGCGCCAGAGTCGGGCGCCGCCGCCTTGGTCGCCTCGGCATCGCCGGCGGCGGTTTCGGCACCAGTGGCGGGAACGACGTCGTCGGGTTTGTCGGACTGAGACATCAAATGACCTCCTACAGGACAGTCGGCACGTAGACCGCCCCAACCATGGGCACGGACCACACCCCCCAGCACGACTCCCGAACCCGATCGATGGATCGACCCGAACCCGGAAGTGGAACCGGCAGATGGTTCAGCATATCGTCATGCCCGGAGCATGCCGCAAGATATTGACTTTCCGGTTACACTACCCAGGCGACGCATGGCACACGCCAGCGCCACGCAGATGCCCTCGGGGGCACCTGCACCCGGAATGCAGCGTCAGGCACTCGTTTCGCTGGCCTTCTTTCCGTACAGATACAGCGGGTTGGCGCGGCTTTCGGCCACCTCGCGGTTGATCACCACCTCCTCCACGCCGTCCAGGCTGGGCAGGTCGTACATCGTCGACAGCAGGATGGATTCCATGATGGAGCGCAGGCCGCGTGCCCCGGTCTTGCGCGCGATCGCCCGGCGCGAGACGGAGGAGAGGGCATCTTCGGTGAACGAGAGCTTGACGCCTTCCATCTCGAACAAGCGGCCATACTGCTTGACCAGCGCGTTCTTCGGCTTCGTCAGGATCTCGATCAGCGCCGACTCGTCCAGGTCCTCCAGGGTCGCCACCACCGGCAAACGGCCGATGAACTCGGGGATGAGGCCGAATTTCAGCAGGTCCTCGGGCTCCACCTCGCGCAGGATCGCGCCCATCCGCCGTTCCTCGGGCGCACGTACCTCTGCGCCATAGCCGATGCCCGCGCCCTTGCCGCGGCTGGAGATGATCTTGTCCAGCCCCGAGAAGGCGCCGCCGCAGATGAACAGGATGTTGGTGGTGTCCACCTGCAGGAATTCCTGCTGCGGATGCTTGCGCCCGCCCTGCGGCGGCACCGAGGCCACGGTGCCCTCCATGATCTTCAGCAGCGCCTGCTGCACGCCCTCGCCCGAAACGTCGCGGGTGATCGAGGGGTTGTCGGACTTGCGGCTGATCTTGTCGACCTCATCGATGTAGACGATGCCGCGCTGCGCCCGCTCCACGTTGTAGTCGGCGGCCTGCAGCAACTTGAGGATGATGTTCTCGACATCCTCGCCGACATAGCCGGCCTCGGTCAGCGTGGTGGCATCCGCCATGGTGAACGGCACGTCCAGGATGCGCGCCAGGGTCTGCGCCAGCAACGTCTTGCCCGAGCCGGTGGGGCCCAGCAGCAGGATGTTGCTCTTGGCGATCTCGACGTCGTTGTTCTTCGCCCCGTGTGCCAAGCGCTTGTAATGGTTGTGCACCGCCACCGACAAAACGCGCTTGGCGTGTATCTGGCCGATCACGTAGTCGTCGAGGACCTTGCAGATCTCCTTGGGCGTTGGAACGCCTTCGCGCGACTTCACGAGATGCGTCTTGTGCTCCTCGCGAATGATGTCCATGCACAGTTCGACGCATTCGTCACAGATGAATACGGTCGGCCCTGCGATGAGCTTTCGCACCTCATGCTGCGATTTGCCGCAGAACGAGCAATAGAGGGTGTTCTTTGAGTCGCCAGACTTGCTCATGAGCCCTCCTGTCCCGCTTCGCCGGGAATGCTCAGCCCCAACTCTAGACCTCGGGCGGCAAGCGGGACAAGATCCCGCCGCCCACCAGCCCAGACCCGGGCAATATCCTTCGTCATTAAAAACCCCGAACCATGCCGCGAACCGGAACGCGGCAGCAGCGTCCGCGTGTGACGGGGGAAACCCGCGGCGCCAGCCTCGCTCAGGGCTTTGCGTCCGGGTCGACCGGCGCCGGACGACTCTCCACAACCTGGTCGACCAGCCCGAACTCGCAGGCCTCCTCGGCCGACATATAGGTGTCGCGTTCCAGCTTGCGCTCGATTGCCTCGATCGGCTGACCGGTATGGCGCACATAGATGCCGTTGAGCAGGGCGCGGGTCTTGAGGATCTCGCGGGCCTGGATCTCGATATCGGTGGCCTGTCCCTGCGCCCCGCCGGAAGGCTGGTGCACCATGATGCGCGAATAGGGCAGCGCGAAGCGGCGCCCCTTGGCCCCCGCGGTCAGCAGCAGGCTGCCCATGGAGGCCGCCTGGCCGATGCACACGGTGGAAACCGGGCAGCGGATGTATTGCATCGTGTCGTAGATCGCGAGCCCGGCCGACACCACGCCGCCGGGGCTGTTGATGTAGAACGAGATGTCTTTGCCCGGATTTTCGCTCTCCAGGAACAGCAGCTGGGCACAGATCACGGCACTCACCTGATCGTACACTGGCCCGGTCAGGAAGATGATGCGCTCCTTGAGAAGGCGCGAGTAGATGTCGAAGGCGCGCTCGCCCCGGGCGGTCTGCTCGACCACCATAGGAACCAGGGCGTTGTTATAGACTTCAACGGGATCACGATCCCACATGCTCTCTGACCTTCCGATGTTGGCGCCCGGCACCCGCCTTCAGGTGCTGCGCCGACACAAACACGATACCGACAACCCGTTAAGTAGGAACGAAGGCCCCCTGCACCAGGGCATGGCTGGCAGGCCGAGGTGCAGGGCAGGCATCGCCGCGTCAGGCTTGCGGCGCGGCGGCGGCACCCGGTGCGGCGGTTGCCTCCGGCTCGCGCGCCAACTCCTCGGGCGTCACGTCGGAGACCGTTACTTTCGCCAGTTCCAAGATGAAGTCCACCACCTTTTCTTCGAAGATCGGCCCGCGCAGCGTCTCGGCCACCTGCGGGTTCTTGCGAAAAAGATCGAGGATCTGCTGCTCCTGGCCGGGATAGCGCGATGCCTCTGTGTGCATCGCCCGCGCCATCTCGTCCGGCGTGACGTTGATGTCCTTGGAGCGGCCGATCTCGGCCAGCAGCAGGCCGAGGCGGACGCGCCGATCGGCGATGGCCTTGTATTCAGCCTTGAGCGTCTCCTCGTCCTTGGCCTTGTCGTCGTCGTCGAGCTGGCCGTTCTTGCGGTCCTGTTCCAGGCGCTGCCAGATCTGGTCGAACTCGCCCTGCGCCATCGCCTCGGGAATTGGGAAGTCCGCCTGGGCGGCGAGCGCGTCGAGCAGCTGGCGCTTTATGCGCAGGCGCGAGAGCTGGTCGTATTCGCGCTGGATCTGGGTGCGGATCAGGTCCTTCATCTCGTCCAGCGCCTCGACTCCGAACTTCTTCGCGAGTTCGTCGTCGATCGCCGGCACCACCGGCTGCTTCAGCGCCTTGGCGGTGATGTCGAAGGTGGCGTCCTTGCCGGCCAGTTCGGCCGCGCCGTATTCGGCCGGAAAGGTGACGTTGATGGTCCGCGACTCGCCGGGCGACATGCCTTCCATCTGCTCGCTGAAGCCGGGGATGAAGCCGCCGCCGCCGATCTCGACGTCCATGTCCGTGCCGGTGCCGCCGGGGAACGCCTCGTCACCGAGCTTGCCTGCGAAGTCGACCACCAGCACGTCGCCCTTGGCAGCCGGCCGCGGCTCGGCCACGTCCAACAGTTCGCGCGCGCGCGTCGCCATCTCGCCCAGTGCCTTGTCCACCGCCTCATCGCTGGGCACCGCCTTCAGGCGGGTCAGCTCGATCGCCGCGAAATCAGGCATGGCGATGTCGGGCAGCAGTTCCAGCTCGACCTTGAACTCCAGGTCCTGCGCCTCTTCCAGCTTCACCACATCCACCTTGGGCTGGGTGGCGGCGCGCAGGCCGCGCTCAGTGAGCACCTGGCGGGTGGCGTGGTTGACGCTTTCCTCCAGCACCTCGGCCATCACCGCGCTGCCGAAGCGGCTGCGGATCACCCCCATCGGCACCTTGCCGGGGCGGAAACCGGGCAGCTTCACCGTCTTGCCAAGCTCGGTCAGCCTGTTGGTGCGCTTGCCCTCGATATCGGCCGCGGGCACCACTATGGTGTAGCCGCGCTTCAGCCCCTCGGAGAGCGTCTCGGTGACCTGCATCTGTCGGAACATCCTCGTCCATCCGGCCGCGCGGGCCGCGTGTTCATCCGGCCGCAGCAGCGGCCCGTAAAGGCTCACCAGCATCCTCGGCCCACCGGCCGCGGCGTGGTGCGGGCGAAGGGACTTGAACCCCCACGGCTTTCGCCACCAGAACCTAAATCTGGCGTGTCTACCAGTTTCACCACGCCCGCAGCCGCGACCGTGAGCGCGCGGACTTAGCGCACCCGCGCCAAGCTCACAAGTCGGCGCTCAAAAGTCGGCGCTCACAAGTCGGCCGTCACACGGGCACCTTCGCCAGCGGCGAACACGCCACCGCGCTGATGCGCGCCAGCCGGTATAGCCGCACCGCGGCCAACGTGGCACCGGGAACGGCGGACGCCACATGGCTCAGCAGCGGCGTGCGCTGCAGCAACTGGTCGGACAGCGACTGCGACAGCAGTTCCACCCCCGCCGTTCCCGCCGCCGTCACCGCCACGCGCCGCACCAGCGCCAGGGTGGCCAGCAACCCCGGCCGCAGCCCGTACAGGCTCGCCACCTCGCGGATCAGCCGCAGCCCGCGCCAGCCGGCCAGCAGCGCATCCAGCGCCGGATGTGGGCACAGCGCCACCAGGGCGGCCACCTGCACCGCCGCACGGGTGCCCAATTGTCCTGCGGCCTCGCCCAGCGGCCCGGCCACGCGGTGCTGCAGCACGGTCCGCACCTCCCCCACGCTCGCCGCCGCCGCCAACGCCTGGTGCACGGCGGCCGGATCGGCCAGACGCCGCGCCACCCGGTCCACCCAGGCGCGCGCCGCCCCCTGCGCCTGCGCCAACGCCGCGCGATCGTCGGCCAGCAGGTCGCGCAGATGGTCGACGCGCGCCAGGGCCCGAAAGGCGCGCCACTCCGTCCAGCCTGCCCAGGCGATCATGCTGGCGGCCGCGCCCAGCGCCAGCACCGCCAGCCATCCATAGGCCGGCGCATGGACGAATGCCGCCAGGGCCAGGTTCACGGCCGACAGCACCACCCAGACCAGCATGAGCAGCCCGACGCCACCGAGCAGCCAAGCCAGCGAGCCGGCCCCCTTGGTGGCCGGATGCAGCGGCGCCGGCTGCCAGCGCTGGTCGATCACCGAAGGCGCATCCGGCGCCGGTTCCAGAAGCACCGGCCGGCGCGGCACGGCGGCGTCCGGCACCGCGCCTTGCGCCTCATCGAGGAACCGTGGATTCCGCTCGCTCACAACAGGTCTCCCAGCACCGCCACAAGAATCTCGTCCAGCCCTATATGGGGAACGCCGTGGCCGCGCGCCGCCTCGATGCGCGGCGGCCGGAAAACCGGCATCTCGAAATAGGTGCCCGACCAGAAACTCTCTGGCGGCCATCCCGCCGGCACGTCGCCCACGAAGAACGGCCGCGCCCGGTCCTCGCCCACCGGCACACCATTCACCACCTCCACGTCGCGCCCGCCCAGCCGTGCCTTGCCGTCGACGGTGGCATGGATGGCCGCGGCCACATGCAGGCTGACGGGCCCGCTGCGCACGCCCGACCCGCGTCCTGCCCCCAGCGCTGGCTCGGTCAATGCGCGCAGCAAATGGCGCAGGTTCTCGCGCCGCATCGCCGGCACGTGGTCGGCCTTGGTGGCCACCACCGCCACGCGGGCGATCGGCGCCTCGCGCAGCCCGAGCCACCCCCGCGCGCCCCGCAATCCCCGGCACAGATCGGCGATCGCCTCCGCGGTGTCCTCGAAGGCGGTGCGCCCCGCATGCAACGCCCCCAGCACGTCGACCAGCAGGATCTGGCGGTCGAATGCGCGAAAGCGCGTGTCGAAGAACTCGGCCCGCATGTCCTGCTTGTACGCCTCGAACCGTGCCTCCAGCAGCGCCGCCGCGGTGCCGGGTGCCGGTGCGAGACCACGAGGGTCAAGCGGGAAGAACCACATGAACGGCACCTCGGCACGCGGCCCCGGGTTCAGGAACCGCCCCGGCTGGAGGTAGCGCAGCCCCAGTTGCGACCGGCAGGCCTCCAGCGCCTCGCGGTACAGCAGGTGCCCACGCCGCAGCCGCGCCTCGTCGGCCACCTCGCCCGGCGCCATGGTCTGCAGGAACGCCAGGAACCCGGCGCACAACCGGGCCCGCGGCTCGGCGCGCAGCCGCGCCAGCGTGCGCACCGACCAGTCGGCGAAGGAAAGCTCGAGCATCGGCAGGTCGAGCAGCCACTCGCCGGGATAGTCCAGTATGTCCAGGCGCACCCGCCGCGGCCCCAACGCGCGCCCCAGCGGCGAGCGCCGCTCCAGTTCGATGGCCAGCGACAGCCCCGCCAGATCCTCAGTGCGCGCCGGCCACGCCGCGTGCTGCCCTGCCAATGCGGCGACGTGCCCGGCATGGTCGAACCGCGGCAACGCCGAGGCTCCCGCCGGCAACAGCGCCACCCGCCGTAGCCGGTTCGCGCCGTGCTGTTCCAGTTTCTCACGCACCTTGGGCAGCGTGTCCCGCCCGCCCGACAACGCCAGCAGGTTCTCGATCAGCGAGGTGATGAACACCGTTTTGCCGGCGCGGCTGAGGCCCGTGACCGCCAGATGGATACGCTCCTCGTTCACGTATCCCTCGACGGCATGCCAGGCGGACGCGCCCAGCCGGCGGAACGGGTCGAGTGAGATCATCGCCGGGCCGCGGCCGCCGGGGGCACCTGCTGGCCGATCAGCGCGCCCGGCTGACGGTGTAGTCGGCCACCGCCATCAGGCCGGCGCGCAGGGTGGTGGGCGGGAACACGGCAAGTCCCCGCTTGGCCGCCTCGGCGAAGGCGGCGGCGCGGGCGAGCGTGGCGGGAATCGCGCCGGTGCGTTCCATCAGCCGCAGGGCATGGGGAAGGTCGGCCTCGGTCTGCTCCGCCTCGCCGATCGTCCGCCGCCAGAAGCCCTGTTCCTCGGCGGTGCCGGCATGGAAGGCATGCAGCACCGGCAGGGTGATCTTGCCCTCGCGGAAATCGTCGCCCACGGTCTTGCCCAGCGTCGCCTGGTCGGCGGAATAGTCCAGCGCGTCGTCCACCAACTGAAAGGCGATGCCGAGGTTCATCCCGTATTCGGCCAGCCCCGCCTCCTCGGTCGCCGGGCGGCCGGCCACCACCGCGCCCACCTGGCAGGCGGCTACGAACAGCGCCGCGGTCTTGCCCTTGATCACGTCCAGATACTGGTCCTCGGCCGCGGCCAGGTCGTTCTGGATCACCAGTTGGAGCACCTCGCCCTCGGCGATGGTCGCCGCGGCGCGCGACAGAATCTCCAGCACCCGCAGCGAGCCGTCCTCGACCATCAATTGGAAGGCGCGGGCGAACAGGAAATCGCCCACCAGCACCGAGGCCTTGTTGCCGAACACCGCGTTCGCGCTGGCCAGCCCGCGGCGCAGCAGGCTTTCGTCCACCACGTCGTCGTGCAGCAGGGTCGCGGTGTGGATGAACTCCACGCAGGCGGCGAGGCTGACATGGCGCATCTGCCGCGCCGCACCGCCGGTCGCCTCCGGCGGGTAGCCGCACAACCGCGCCGCGGCCAGGGTGAGCAACGGGCGAATGCGCTTGCCACCGGCAGCAACGATGTGGGCCGCAAGCTGCGGGATCAGCGCGACAGGGCTGTTCATCCGGGCCACGATCGCGCGGTTGGTCGCCTCCAGGTCGTCGCCCAGCAACTCGACCAGCGTGGTCAGTGCATCCTGCCCTGCCGGCATGCCCGTACGCGCCGACTCGGTCGGGCCAGCGCCTGGAAGGGCGACGCCCGAGCGGTCTGCGATCGGCACTGAAAGGGTATCGGCGGCGCCCAAATGGCTCTCCCGGCGGGTTTGTGGCAGAACTCGGTGGCGTTCGAACCCAGCCCACCATATCGGCGCGCCGGAAGAAGGGTCAAGGCAACAGGCCGACAGATCCCAGTCGCCTTGGCGTGGCCAACGTTACGTTCATTCCTAGCAGCAGAAGTTCCCGGCGATGCGAATCCTGGCTCTCTCCAATGATCCCATACGTATCACCTTCCTGATCGCCCTGCTGCGCGACGCTGGGATTCCCAGCGTTGTGCTCGACGAGTACGCCAGCGCGGTGGAAGGCAGCATCGGCGCCATCCCGCGTCGCCTGATGGTGGCCGACGAGGACGAGGCCGCGGCGCGCCGCATCCTGGCCGAGGCCGGCATGGCCTGACCGTGGTGGAGCCGCACCCGGACACGGCTTTGTGCGCCCTGCCCACCCGTGACGGCACGCTGCTGGGCGGGCGGGTTCGCCACACCCAGCCACTGGTGGGCCACCGGACCGGGCTGGAGCCGGTTCTGCTGGCCGCCAGCATCCCCGCCCGCCCAGGTCATCGCGTTCTGGAGGTCGGCACCGGCGCGGGGGCCGCCCTGTTGTGCCTCGCGGCCCGCGTGCCCGGGCTTGCCGGAACCGGCATCGAACGGGACCCGGGCATGGCGGGGCTGGCCCGCGCCAATGCTGCCGCGAATGGCTTCACCGGTCTGGAGATTGTCACCGCCGACATCGCCACTTGGCAGCCAGGCTGCCGCTACGACCACGCCATGGCCAACCCGCCCTGGCACGACTCCGCCGCCAGCGCCTCGCCGGACACGCTGCGCGACGCCGCTCGCCGTGCCACACCAGGGCTGTTTGCCGCCTGGGCCACCCGGCTGGCCGCTTCACTGCGGCCGCGCGGCACGCTCTCCCTGGCACTCGGCGCCGGGCACCTCGCCGCCGGCATCGCCGCCCTGAGCGCCGCGGGCTGCGGCAGCATCGCGGTATTCCCGCTGTGGCCCAAAGCCGGCCGGGCAGCGAAACTGGTGCTGCTGCGCGGCGTGCGCGGCGGCCGCGGTCCAACCCGCCTCATGGCGGGGCTGGTGCTGCACGCCGACGACGGCACATTCACGGCCCCCGCCGACGCAGTGCTGCGCGATGCGGGGGCGCTGGCGTTCTGACGAAGCGACCTGTGGAGCGGGCATGCCGACGGCATCTCCCCGGCACGACGCGGTCTGCAGGCCTATTTCTGGGCTTCCTGCGGATGGCGCAGATACCAAAGCCGCTCATGCGCCGCCACCAGGCTGTCCATGCTGCGGCGCCGGTTCAGGTCTGGGCTCAGCACCCGGCGCCGCAGCATCATCTCCAGCACTCGCAGTAGTTCGTCGGCCACCTCGTAGTCGCCCTGGTCGCAGGCGTGGTGGAAAGCGAGCAGAATCTTGTCGGACAGGCGCCGGCTGTAGCGCGGCGCCGTCGCCGGAACCATGTCGCGAACCGCCTCGTCCTGGCGCCGATCCTCCGGCTCTTCAGTAGCTCGGTCCATTTCTCAACCTCCTGGCGCCTTGCCGATTTTCGGCAAGCCCCCTCATGCTCGGCCTCATCCTCCGGCGGCCAGCCGGCCCTTCAATGCGTCGGCGAGTTCCTGGGGCGTCGTCCCGTGCTTGAACAGCGCCTTGAAGCCGCCGTCCGGGCCGATCAGGTACAGGAACGACGAGTGGTCCATCAGGTACGTGGTCGCGTCGCCCGAGCGCGATTTGGCGTAGTAGACACGGTAGGACCTGGCGGCGGCGGCGATCTGCTCGGGCGTGCCCGTCAGCCCGACCACCCGGTCGTCGAAGAGCTTTACGTATTCGCCGAGAGCGTCGGGGGTGTCGCGCTCCGGATCGATGGTGATGAACACTGGCACCACCGCCTCGGCCGCCGGCCCCAGCAAGTCCATGGCCGCCGCGACGGTCTGTAACTCCGTCGGGCACACGTCCGGGCAGAACGTGTAGCCGAAGAAGACCAGCATCCAACGGCCACGATACGTCGCCTCGGTGACCGTCGCCCCGGCCGTGTCGACCAGGGTGAACGGCCCCCCCATCGAGACGCCGCCCGGCATGCTGATTCCCAGGCCGGTCAGCCCCAGCCGGTTGGCTCCGTCCTCGCGCAGCCACACCACGCCCCACAGCACAACCAGCAGAGCGATCAGCCCGTAGGCTGCAAATCGAAGTTTTCTAAGCATCAGGTTCCCATAGCGGTGCGCTTCCATCTCGTAAACCGCACGGGAACCATCTGAAACGCCGCGAAGAACAAAATCGAGATATCAGCATCAACGCGGCGTTATTTCGTCACTCTCCAGGCAAAATTACACCGCCGGGCTGCGGAGTCTCAAAGACCTGGTCGGCGAAGGCTTCCTCCCAGGAGCCCGTGGTCGATGCCTTGCTGTATTCAGTTGATCGGTTTTCGAAGAAGTTGGCGTGTTCGGGTGCATTCAGCATGTCGTCGAGCCACGGCAATGGATTGCGGTCGACATGATACAGGGGATTCAGCCCCAATTGGGTCAATCGGCGGTCGGCAACGAAGCGGATATACTGCTTGATGTCCGGTGCATTCAACCCCTCCACCGGGCCGAGCTCAAAGGCGAGGTCGATGAACGCATCCTCGTGATCGACGATCGTCGCACAGGTAAGATAGATATCCCGGCGCAGTTCCTCGGTCCAAATTTCGGGATTTTCCTGCACGAAAGTGCGGAACAGCCGGATCATCGACAGGCAGTGCAGCGTCTCGTCGCGCACCGACCACGAGATGATCTGGCCCATGCCCTTCATCTTCCCGAAGCGGGGGAAGTTCAGGAGGATGGCGAAGGAGGCGAAAAGCTGCAGGCCCTCGGTGAACGCGCCGAAGGCCGCCATGGTCTTGGCGATCTCGTGCTTGCTGTCGACACGGAAGGTTTGCATGTAGTCGAATTTGTCCTTCATCTCCTTGTATTTGAGGAAGGCAGTGTATTCGATTTCCGGCATGCCGACGGTGTCGAGCAGGTGCGAGTATGCGGCGATGTGAACTGTTTCGATGTTTGAGAAGGCGGACAGCATCATCAGCACTTCGGTGGGTTTGAAGACCTGGCTGTAATGCTTCATGTAGCAGTTGTTCACCTCGACATCCGCCTGCGTGAAGAAACGGAAGATCTGACTGAGCAGGTTGCGCTCCGAGGCGGACAGGTTGCGGTGCCAGTCCTTCACGTCGTCGGCCAGTGGCACTTCTTCAGGCAGCCAATGCACCCGCTGCTGCGTCAGCCACGCCTCATAGGCCCAGGGGTAGCGAAACGGCTTGTAGACCGGGTTCGCCGTCAGCAGGTCGAACTGGACCGGGGTTTCGTCAGGGGTTGTGCTGATCTGCATCACGGGTGCCTGGACTCTCTCTGTGTTAAGCGAACCACTGCGCAGCGGCTTTGAACCAAGTGAACCGCGGCGCGCTGGCCGCCGGGCCAACTTCGGCGCGCTGCAGCCGTTGGACACTGCATGTTGGATAAGCGGGGCGATTCGGAACCCCACATTTTTTTCTACGCACCATTTTCGTGCGCCCGTCGCTGCGGTCCCGGGCAATAACGGATGGTTAACCCGCCGTGGGTAGCATGTCTTCCCACGGCTCGGCCCCGCTTCGATAGGCCGGCGACAATCTGTGCGAGTCCTAGCTCATGACACTACCGCAACCCGCGGCCTCCCCACGACCGACCCGGCTGGCTGCCCTGTTGCGTCCGGGCGTGGGCCCGACCATCACCGCCGTCATCGCCGCCATGGCGTTCGTCACCGTCGCGACCTCGTTCATGCTGCTGCGCGCCATAGACCAGCTGAAGGTGAACGGCCCTCTCTACCACGAAATCCGCCGAGGCACCGACCTGACGGCGGATATCCTGCCGCCGCCGCTCTACATCATCGAATCCCTGCTGACGCTGCACGAACTGCGCGCCACGCAGGACGACACCACGCGCCAGGCGCTGCGCTCCCGCATCGGCAAGCTGGCCGTAGAGTTCGCCGAACGCGAGAAATACTGGAACGGCCAGGCGCTGCTGCGCCCCGATCTGCGCCGCGTGCTCGACGGCGATGTCATCCCCACCGGCCGGCACTTCTTCGCCGAGGTGAACGGCCGCACCCTGCCCGCCCTCCTGGGAACCGACCCCGGTGCGGCCGACGCCGCGATGCAGGCGGCACGCGACGCCTACCAGCGCCACCGGGTTGCTGTCGACGAACTGGTGAAGCTGGCCGCCGCCGCCGTCGAAGCAGCCGAGTCGGCAGCGGTGGCCAGCGCGGCACGAACCGACATGGCCATCAGGCTGATCCTGCTCCTGGTGGCGCTGGCCACAGTCGTGGCCGGCGTGGTGATGACGCACCGCATCGCCCGCCCCATCAGGTCCCTGGCCACCGCTATGCAACGGCTTGCGGCCGGCGATACCGACGTGAAGGTGCCCGGCGTGGGCCGGCGCGACGAACTCGGCGAAGCCGCAAGCGCCGTCATGGTGTTCCGCCAAAGCATGGTGGCCAATACCCAGATGCAGGCGGAGCGCGAAAGCTCCCGCGCCGCCGCCGACGCCTCCAAGAACGAGTCGCTGCGCGCGATGGCCGACGCCATCGAACAGGAGGCAGGCACCTCCATCGCCCGCATCAGGGAAGTGACCGAGCACACCGCCAAGGCGGCGCAGATCATGGCGACGGCCTCCGAACGGAGCCAGTCGAATGCCGAAGCGGCCAGCACGTCGTCCAGCGCAGCACTTTCCACGGCCGAAACCGTCGCCGATGCCGCCCAAGAACTGTCCACCTCGATCGACGAGATCACCCGCCAGGTCACCGGGTCGACCAGGGTCGCGGCCAACGCGGTCGCAGCCGGCGAGGCGGCGCGCCACAGCATCGACGCCCTCACGCAGCGCGCCCGGCAGATCGGCGCGGTCACCAAGATCATCGCGGACATCGCGGAACGCACCAATCTCTTGGCCCTCAACGCGACCATCGAGGCGGCGCGGGCTGGCGAGATGGGGCGCGGCTTCGCCGTGGTCGCCGGCGAGGTGAAGGCGCTGGCCGCCCAGACCACCCGCGCCACCAACGAGATATCCGCCCAGCTCGGCTCCGTTCGGGCGGCGGCGGACGAAGCGGCCGACGCGGGGCTGCGCATCGTGGCCGCCATCGGCGAGATCGAGGCCATGTCCAGCTCCATCGCCGCCGCCGTCGAGCAACAGGGTGCGGCCACTGCGGCCATCGTCGGCAATGTCATGGCAACAGCCGAGGCCAGCCGATCCGCGGCCGAGCGGACCGGGGCGGTATCAGCGGATGCCGGCGAGGTCGGCGTCCACGCCCGCGCCGTGTTTGTCGCGACCGAAGGCCTGAACGGTGCCGTCGGCGGATGGCGGGCTGCAGTGATCCGAACCGCGAACGGCAACACCCGAAGTGGACCGTCGCACCGAGGAGCGAAAGCCATTGCACATGCGAGCCAAATTGAGCATCGCCGGCGCTGCCGGCACCTCCGTTCAGGTAGAGAACATTTCCATCGGTGGCGCCATGGTCAGCGACTGTCCGACCCTGGCGGAGGGAACAGCGGCCCGGTTACGGCTTGGAGCGCTCGACCTCCCCTGCCTGGTGCTGCGCACCAAAAAGGATGGCACCGCAAACCTGCATTTCCCGCCGGGCGCGATGACGTCGGACATCATCACGAGCCTCAGACGCCTGGCGGCCCGCCAGGCCGCCTGAGGCAACATCTACCGCTCATGCGCGCGCGGGCGCGTGAGTGCCACAGCCTCGTAGCCTACTGGCAGGCCAGGCATTCCTCGTAGTCCGTCGTCCCCGCCCTGGCAGCTCCCGCCACCAGCGGCAGGATGCCCTGATCGTTGGATGGCAGGTTGGTCGCGGCGAGTCCAGTGAACTCAGCCGGCCGGATCGCCTTCTCGCTCACCGCATCAGCCCGCTGGATCGACATCGAGCGGCAGTAGTACAGGCTCTTCACGCCTTTCTTCCACGCCAGGAAATGCATCTGGTGCAGGTCGCGCTTGTGCACGTTGGCCGGCACGAAGATGTTCACCGACTGACTCTGACAGATGAACGGCGTGCGGTCCGCCGCATGCTCGATCACCCAGCGCTGGTCCAGCTCGAAGGCCGTCTTGTACACCGCCTTCTCCTGCTCCGTCAGGAAATTCAGGTGCTGCACACTGCCCTTGTTGGTGGTGATCGACGACCAGATGTCCTCGTTGTCCTTACCCTTCACCGCCAGCAGCTTCTGCAGGTGCCGGTTGCGCACCGTGAAGCTGCCCGACAGCGTCTTCTGCAGGAACACGTTGGCGGCGATCGGCTCGATGCCCGGCGAGGCGTTGCCGGCGATAATGGAGATCGACGCAGTCGGCGCGATCGCCATCTTGTGGCTGAAGCGCTCGTGGATGCCGTATTCGGCCGCGTCCGGGCATGCCCCGCGCTCGTCGGCCAGCATCCGGCTCGCATTGTCGGCCTGCTCACGGATGTGCTTGAACATCCGCTTGTTCCACACCTTGGCGATCACGCTCTCGAACGGCACGTTTTCGCTCTGCAGGAACGAGTGGAAGCCCATCACCCCCAGCCCCACCGAGCGCTCCCGCATGGCTGCGTATTTCGCCCGCTCCATGGCCTCGGGCGCACGGTCGATGAAGTCCTGCAGCACGTTATCGAGGAAGCGCATCACGTCCTCGATGAACAGCGGGTCGTCCTTCCACTCGAACCAGGATTCGAGGTTCAGCGACGACAGGCAGCAAACGGCTGTCCGCTGCTTGCCATGCTGGTCGATGCCGGTCGGCAGGGTGATTTCGCTGCAGAGGTTGGAGGTCTTCACCTCCAGCCCGGCCAGCTTGTGCTGCTCGGGCCGTGCATTGTTCACGTGGTCGCTGAAAATCAGGTACGGCTCACCGGTCTCGATGCGCGCCGTCAGGATGCGGATCCACAGCCCGCGCGCGCTGATCTTGCGCACCACGGTGCCGTCCTTGGGCGAGGTCAGGCCCCATTCCTCGTCGGCCTCGACAGCGCGCATGAACGCATCCGGCAGCAGGATGCCATGGTGCAGGTTCAGCGCCTTGCGGTTCGGGTCGCCGCCCGTGGGCCGGCGCATCTCGACGAATTCCTCGATCTCCGGGTGCGTCACGGGCAGGTAAACCGCCGCCGAACCGCGCCGCAGCGAGCCTTGGGAGATCGCCAGGGTCAGGCTGTCCATCACCCGGATGAACGGGATAACGCCCGAGGTCTTGCCGTTCTGCCCCACCTTCTCGCCGATCGAGCGCAGGTTGCCCCAGTACGAGCCGATGCCGCCGCCCTTGGAGGCGAGCCACACGTTCTCGTTCCACAGCCCAACGATACCCTCCAGCGAATCGGAGGCCTCGTTCAGGAAGCAGGAAATCGGCAGCCCCCGGGTGGTGCCGCCATTGGACAGCACCGGCGTCGCCGGCATGAACCACATGCGGCTCATGTAGTCGTAAAGCCGCTGCGCGTGCCCGGCATCGTCGCCATAGAAGCTGGAAACGCGCGCAAACAGGTCCTGATAGCTCTCGCCCGGCAGAAGGTACCGATCATCGAGCGTCGCCCGCCCGAAATCGGTGATCAGCGCATCGCGGGTGCGATCGACGCGGACCTGGTGGTGGCCTTGGAATTGTACGACATCCAGCACGATCAGCTCCTCGAACCCCGACGCGGGACAACAATCCCGTAACCCCATCCTGCCCAAAGGCTTGCGATCGTCAATTCAAATTACACTACATGTAGAGCGCTCCACCCAAGTCCCTACATAATATGGATATCTGATGCGCGGCGGCAACACCAAGGCGGGAACGAAAAAAGAACATAGCCTCCCTCCCCCACTGCGCCAAGCGCGAACGGAGTCGCTCCGCATGTTCCCTGGGAACCACAGGCCTGGGGCTCACAGGAAAGGTCAGGGGCGCTGCCCCATAGGCGCTAGGATAAGAAAGGCGAGGGCTCTGCCCTCGACCCGCAAAGGGTCGGAGACCCTTTGATACCATTATCTTTAATGGCCGTGCCAGCGGCCATTAGTCGAAGCCGTATATCAATCTGGGGCTGCTGGCTCAGCCAGGAAACTCTTAGCGTTCCCAAACCATCAACTAATTGAAATCATTAATTATTCTTGTAGGTAAAGGTCCAGGGGCTTGGCCCC
>Ga0105055_10000907_pt1 | contig 48380 bp, 44 predicted proteins | sample BON03_FD_78090 | JGI IMG/M metagenome (GOLD analysis project Ga0105055, IMG submission 78090) | Freshwater microbial communities from Lake Bonney liftoff mats and glacier meltwater in Antarctica - BON-03 | ecosystem: Environmental > Aquatic > Freshwater > Ice > Glacier meltwater | place: Lake... | reverse complement strand
GGTCGGCCTGAACGTCCAGATCAACATGGTGGAGAACTGGAGCCAGATCTTCGCCCGCGGCCCCGAGCGCGCCGTGCGCGATTGGTCGAACAGTGCCGGCTTTCCGGACCCCGTCTCCTCCATTGTCAACCAGCATGGCCCGAACGGTCAGCAGCAGCAGATGGGCGAGTGGAAGAACGACGAGATGGCGAAACTCTCGGTCGAGCTTGAGACCAGCACCGACCGCGCCCGCCGGCGCCAGATCTTCGCCCGCATGCTGCAGATCTGCGAGCGCGAAGACCCCGCCTATACCGTGCTGCACCAGAACGCGGTGTTCACCGCCAAGCGGCGCGACATCAAGTGGAAGGCCGCCCCGCACTTCGCCATGGATTTCCGCGCCCACAACTTCGCCGTCTGATCAAATCCTGTAACGGAGAACATCGATGCGCAAGCTCACCCGTCGCAAGGCCATGGCCCTTGCGGCCGCCGCCCCCGCGGCCACGCTGCCCCGCTTCGCCATCGCCCAGGCGGACAGCCGGCCCACGGTGACCGTCGCCGTGCAGAACATGACGACGTCGAACACGTTGGAAATGCTGCGCGAGCAGTCCAATGTCGGCACCCGGGTGTTCCGCAACTTCGCCGAACCGCTTGTCGACACCGACTGGCTCGGTGACATGTCGCTCATCCCGGGCCTCGCCACCGGTTGGAAGCGCATCGATGACCGTACCGTGGAGTTCGACCTGCGGCAGGGTGTCACGTTCCACAACGGCGACCCGCTGACCGCCGAGGAAGTCGCCTTCTCGTTCGGCCGCGAGCGCATGTGGGGCGGCGGCACGCGCGAGGTGCCCACGCCCGCCATCGGCAACGCGCGCCGCGCCTTCCCCGGCTTCGAGCGCATCGAGGTGCTGGGCACGCACCGCCTGCGCTTCATCAACAAGGTGCCCGACATCGTGCTGGAAGGCCGCATGGCCCGCTCCATCGCGGTGATCGCCAACCGCCGCGCCTTCATGGAAGCGCCGGGCTGGATGGATTGGGCCCGCAAGCCGGTCGGCACCGGCCCCTACCGCATCGCCGAGTTCAAGCCCGACCAGATGCTCACCCTGGAGGCGTTCGACGACCATTGGCAGGGCCGCCCGCCGATCCGCACGCTGCGCTTCGCCGAGGTGCCCGAGGTGTCCTCGCGCATCAACATGCTGATCTCCGGTGGCGCCCAGTTCGCCTCCGAAATCCCGCCCGACCAGATCGCAACCATCGAAAGTGATCGCCGCTTTGAAGTGGTGGGCGGGCCTATCAACAACTCGCGCTACCTGGTCTTCAACAAATCGAACCCGGTGCTGGCCAACCCGCTGGTGCGCCGCGCCATGTCCCAAGGCATCGACCGCGAGGCGATCATCGCCGCCCTGTGGTCCGGCCGCACCAGCGTGCCCCGCGGCATGCAGTGGGAATTCTACGCCGACATGTACCTCGCCGATTTCGAGGCCCCGCGCTTCGACCCCGCCGAGACCCGCCGCCTGCTGCGGGAGTCCGGCTACCGGGGCCAGCCGATCCCCTATCGCTGCCTGAACAACTACTACACCAACCAGACCGCCACGGCGCAGATCATGGTGGAGGGCTGGCGCGAGCTGGGGCTGAACGTCGACCTGCAGATGGTGGAGAACTGGGGCCAAATCCTGGCCGGCGACCCCGCCACCCGCGGCGTGCACGATTGGTCGGCCGCCGCCGTGGTGCCGGACCCGTCGATCCAGATGTCCGGCACCTGGGGACGCACCGGCGCGCCCTGGATCCGCGACCAGTGGCGCAACGAGGAGTTCGGCGACCTTGCCGCCGAGCTGGAAAACAGCATGGACCGCCCGCGCCGCAAGCAGGTGTGGGGGCGCATGCTCCAGATCATCGAGCATGAGGATCCCGGCTACGTGGTGTTGCACCGCAACGCCAGCTTCACCGCGAAGCGCCGCGATATCGCCTGGCGGGCCTCGCAGTCGTTCTTCATGGACTTCCGCGCCCACAACTACAGCGCATGAGGGACTCCCCGGTCATGACTGAGCCGCTGGTGCGCATCCGCGACCTGCGGGTCGACTTCCACGGCCTACCCGCCCTGCGCGGCATCGACCTTGATGTCATGCCGGGCGAGGCGGTCGGGCTGGTCGGCGAATCCGGTTGCGGCAAGTCGGTCACCTGGCTCGCCGCCCTCGGCCTGCTTCCCAATACCGCGCGGGTCAGCGGCAGCGTCGCGCTGGCCGGCCAGGAACTGCTCGCAGCACCACCCGGCACGCTCGACCGGGTGCGCGGCCGGCGCGTGGCGATGATCTTCCAGGACCCGGCAAGCTCGCTCAACCCGGTGCAGCGCGTCGGCCGCCAGGTCGCCGAGGTTCTGCGCCTGCACCGCGGCATGGACGACGCGGCGGCGAACGCCGAGGTGCTGCGCCTGTTCGACCTGGTCGGCATCCCCGACCCGCGGCGGCGCGTGCATGTTTATCCGCACGAGATGTCGGGCGGGCAGAACCAGCGCGTGATGATCGCCATGGCGCTGGCCGGCGGGCCCGAGGTGCTGGTGGCGGACGAACCGACCACGGCGCTGGACACCACCATCCAGGCGCAGATCCTCGACCTGCTGCGCCGCCTGCAGCAGGAGACTGGCATGGCGCTGGTGCTGATCAGCCACGACCTCGGCGTGGTCTCGGAAATGTGCAGCCGGGTCTGCGTGATGTATGCCGGGCGCATCGTCGAACAGGCGCCCGCCGACACGTTGTTCGCCCGCCCGCGCCACCCCTACACAAGCGGGCTGCTCGCCGCCCTGCCCGACATGGTCGGGCCGCGCCGGCGGCTGGAGGCGATCGGCGGCAACGTGCCGGAGCCGTGGAACCTGCCGCCGGGCTGCGCCTTCGCCCCGCGCTGTGGCCATGCCAGCGCGGCCTGCGCCGCAGCGATGCCGGACTTCGCCACGGTCGGGCCCAGCCACGAAGCCGCCTGCATCCATCTGGAGAACGACGCCATGGTGTCCGCTTGACCCTACTCTCGCTGGACGGCGTCTCGCGCGTCTATGCCACCCGCCGCGGCCTGTTCGGCCGGCCCGTCGCCGTGCGGGCGGTGGACCATGTCTCGCTGTCGGTGGAAGCTGGGCGCACGCTCGGCATTGTCGGCGAGTCCGGTTGTGGCAAATCGACCACCGGCCGCCTCGCCCTCGGCATCGAGACCCCCAACGAAGGCAGCGTGCGCTTCGATGGCGCGGCCATGCCGGCACCGGGGACCCAGCCCTGGCGGCAGATGCGCGCGCGCATGCAGCTTGTCTACCAGGACCCGCTGGGCGCCATGGACCGCCGCCTGACCGTCGCCGACCAGGTGGGCGAGCCGCTGGAAATACACGGCATCGGCACCAAGCAGGACCGCCAGGACCGCGTGGCCGCGCTGCTCGCCGATGTGGGGTTGCGCCCCGATCTGGGGTTGCGCCACCCGCACGAACTTTCCGGCGGCCAGCGCCAGCGCGCGGTGCTGGCGCGGGCCCTGGCGAGCGATCCAGCGCTGCTGGTCTGCGACGAGCCGGTCTCGGCGCTGGACGTTTCGATCCAGGCCCAGGTGGTCAACATGCTCACCGACCTGCAGCAGGCGCGCGACATCGCCATGCTGTTCATCAGCCACGACCTGAAGGTGGTGCGCCAGGTGAGCCACCAAGTGGCGGTGATGTATCTCGGCCTGATCGTCGAACAGGGCGACCCGGAGGCGATCTTCGCCGACCCGCTGCATCCGTATTCGCGGGCGCTGGTCTCGGCCATCCCGGTGCCGGGGCCGCGCCGGCGCGAGCGCATCGTGCTGTCCGGCGACCCGCCCAACCCGGCCGACCGGCCAACCGGCTGCGCCTTCCATCCGCGCTGCCCGGTCGCCATTGCCACCTGCACGCACACCGCCCCGCCGCTCAGCCGCATGGCCGACGGGCGGCTGGTAGCCTGCCACCTCGCCGACACCCACCAGCGGAAGGCTGCCTGATGCTTCGCTTCATGGCCCTGCGGCTTGGCCGCGCCCTGCTGACCATCGCCCTGGTGGTCACATTTGCCTTCGTCGTGCTGCGCCTGTCCGGCGATCCGGCCATCACCATCATGTCGCCCGAAGCGCCGCCCGAGGTGCTGGAGGCGTTTCGCCAGGCCTGGGGCCTCGACCAGCCGATATGGCTGCAGTACTTCAAGTACTTCACCGCGATCCTGCAGGGCGAGCTGGGCCAGTCGATGCGCGACGGCCGGCCGGCGCTGGAACTGGTGATGGAGCGCATCCCGTCCACCCTGGCGCTGACCATCCCGGCGTTGCTGCTCAAGGTCTGCTTGGGCATTCCCGCCGGCATTTATGCCGCCCTGCATCGCAACACCATGACAGATCGTGTGGTGATGACCTTTGCGGTCGCCGGCTTCACCGTGCCGAGCTTCGTGCTGGGCCTGATCCTGGTGCTGGTGTTCGCGGTGCAGCTGGGCTGGCTGCCCTCCGGCGGGCAGGAGAGCTGGAATGCGGCCATCCTGCCGGTGATCGCCATGGGGCTTGGCGGCGCGGGGGTGCTGGCGCGGTTCACCCGCTCGGCGATGCTCGAAGTGCTGGGGCAGCCGTATATCCGCACGGCGAGCGCCAAGGGCGTGCCGTGGCCGGCGGTGGTGCGCGGCCATGCCTTGCCGAACGCGGCCATTCCGACCGTGACCATCGTCGGCTTCATGATCGGCTCGCTGATCGCCGGTGCCGTGGTGGTGGAGAGCGTGTTCTCCTGGCCGGGCGTCGGCCGGTTGATGGTGGTGGCCGTGGCCAACCGAGATCTTGCCGTGGTGCAGTGCGTGTTGCTGCTGGTGGCGATGACCATGGTGACCGCGAACTTCATCGTGGACCTGCTGTATGGCGTGCTCGACCCGCGCATGCGCGGCCAGGCCGCAGGCGGGGGGCACTGACATGTCCGAGGTAACCGCCTCCGCGGCAACGCTGCCGGCCGCTGCGTCGTCCACCGCCGCGCCGCCGCGGGTGCGCGTGCGGATCCCGTTCGGCGTGCTTGCCGCCATCGCCTGGCTGGGGCTGATCCTGGCGATCGCGGTGTTTGCCGATCTGCTGCGGCCGTACGGGATCACCGCGCTGGACCTGCGTGCCCGGCTGACGCCGCCGATTGGGTTTGGCGGCACCTGGGCGCATGCGCTGGGCACCGACGAGTTGGGGCGCGACGTGCTGAGCCGGTTGATCGAGTCGATCCGCATCTCGCTGCTGATCGCGTTCGGCGCCACCGCGATCGCCGCGGTGCTGGGCACCACCATGGGGTTCCTGGCCGCGCATTTCCGCGGCTGGGTGGAGCAGGTGGTGCTGATGCTGATCGACTTCCAGGCTTCCATGCCGTTTCTGATCCTGGCCCTGTCGGTGCTGGCCTTCTTCGGCAATTCGCTGGTGCTGTTCGTCTGCTTGATGGGCCTGCATGGGTGGGAGCGGCATGCCCGCATTGCCCGTGGCCTGGCCATCGCCGCGAACGCGCAGGGGTATGCCGCGGCGGTGCGGCAGTTGGGGGCGACGCCGATGCGGATCTATATGCGCCACGTGCTGCCCAACATCGCCTCCACCCTGATCGTCTCGGCCACGCTGTCGTTTCCCGAGGTGGTGCTGCTGGAGAGCGGGCTGTCGTTCCTGGGGCTGGGGGTGCAGCCGCCGATGACCAGCCTGGGGAACATGGTGGGGTATGGGCGGGAGTACCTGACGCGGGCGCCGTGGATCCTGCTTGCGCCGTCGGTGGTGATCGTGTTGACGACGTTGTCGGTGAGCCTGCTGGGCGACTGGCTGCGCGACCGGCTGGACCCGACGTTGACATGAGGACGATGCCGCCATGACCCTGATTGCCTCGCATCGCGGCGGCTCGCTGGAAGCCCCGGAGAATTCGCCAACGAGTTTCCGCCATACCGCGGGGCTGGCGGTGGAGCAGGTGGAATTCGACATTCATCCGACGGCGGACGGGCAGATCGTGGTGATCCATGATGCGACGCTGGAGCGGACGACGACGGGGAGCGGGCCGGTTGCCGCGCGGACGCTGGCGGAACTGCGGGCGGTAACGATCAAGGGGACCGCAGCGGACCGGATCATGACGCTGCCGGAGGTGATCGAGCTGTTCCGACCGACCGGGATCGGGCTGCGGATGGAGGTGAAGTCGGATGAGGAGCACCAGCCCTATCCCGGCCTGCTGGAGCATGCGCTGCGGCTGCTGGATGCGGCGGGGATGCGGGGGCGGACGGTGGTGACGAGTTTTCTCGCGCCGATCGTGGCCGAGGCGGTGCAGGCGCCGGGGCTGCTGGGGCGGATCTGGCTGGTGGCGCCGGTGGTGATGGATGATGCTGGGCTGGACGGCGTGGTGGCGGTGGCGGAGGCGCATGCGATCCGCCATGTGGGCATTCGCGCCAACCGGCTCGACGGGCGGGTGCTGGCGCATCTGCGCGCGGCTGGGCTGGGGGTGGGCGCCTGGGCGGTGAACGACGCGGACGCGGTGCGGCGGATGCTCGATCTCGGGGTGGAGGTGTTCACCACGGATGTTCCGACGATGGCGCTGGTGCTGCGTGAAAGCCGGAACAAGCCTGCTTCGTAACATATTGGGCGCGCCAAAGCGGGCCGGTCAGCAGCCGCGTTTTTTCCAGGCCCGGCCGGCGGTCGCGACATAGGCGGGAAGCGGGCGGACCGGCGTGCCGTCAGGCGGGACCGGCGCGGGCGGACGTCTGCGTGGCGGGCGGGGCCGTGCTGAGAGATTGAGCGCGTCGGGCAGGTCGAGGCCGAGGGCGTGGCAGAGTGGGCGCAGCAGGCGGCCGGCGCGCGGCACCTCGGCCAGGAAACGCGCCAAGTCCTCGTCGTGCAGCAGGGCCTGCAAATGCCCGGCGCAAGGTGCCGTCCCGGCGATGCGTTTGTTGATCCATCCGCGCTCGCGCGGAAGCCGCGGGGCATCGGCGCGCAGCATGGGCGCGGCCCCCTGCCCTTCCCGCACCCTCCTGGCGGAAGGCCGGCGCGGCGGCGGCAAGGTGCCGGCGCGCCAGCGCGCGACCAGGCGCCGGAACCGGACGGACAAGCGCCCGACGCGGTGGACCAGCAGGCGCCAGGTTTCACCGGGGATCGCCCGATACGGGCTGGGCGCGATCTTCTCGACGTAAAGCCCGGTCCCCATGCCCACGACAAGCGGACCACGAACCTGCCGCGCCACGAAGATGGCCACCGCGGCGCCGAGGCGTTCAAGAATGTGGGTGATGCGGGCCGTGATTGATAACATTGTTTGTTATCATATCTGGCGATGATCGCCGCTGCAACTGATTAGAGGGCGAGGGAAGGAGGAGGGGGAAGGGTTCTTTTTTGAAAAAAAGAACCAAAAAACTTTTTCCCGTTTTGCTCGCGCCCAGAACATCGGCCGTGGGTTGGCAACAAATGGTAAAAGTCTTTTTGCTTCTTTTTCTTCAGAAAAAGAAGACTCTTCCTGCCTTCGCCCTGCCCTTGCTGTTCCCCTGCCTCAGGTACCCGAGAGCAATGTCCGCGCGGCATCGGCCATGACGGCGCCGCCGAGCACGATGTCTTCGTCCGACGTGTTTTCGCTCCAGTGGTGGCTGATGCCGCCGATGCTGGGGATGAAGAGCATGGCGGACGGCATCACCTTGGCCAGCATCTGGGCGTCGTGGCCGGCGCCGCTGGGCATGCGTTGGTGCAGGCCGGGGGCGTGGGTTTCGGCGGCGGCTTCGAGGGCGGCCTGGAAGCGCGAGTCCATCACCTTGGGGATGGAGCGGGAGAGGTTGGTCAGGGCCGCGGTGCAGGGGCCTTGGTTGGATTGGGCGACGAGTTCTTCCAGGGTGGCTTGCAGGCGGTTGAGCACTTCGGGGTCGGCGTCGCGGAACTGGATGAGCATTTCGGCGCCGCCGGGGATGATGCTGGCCGCACCGGGTTCGAGGGCGATGCGGCCGACGGTCCAGACGCTGCGTTCGGCGCAGACCTTGGGGAAGGTGGCGTCGATGGCGACGGCGAGCTTGGCGGCGGCGAGGCCGGCGTCCTTTCGGATGGCCATTCGGGTGGTGCCGGCATGGTTCTGCACGCCCTCGAAGCGCACCTTGTATTGCCAGATGCCGACGATGCTGGTGACGACGCCGATCTTGAGGCGGCGGGCCTCGAGGTCGTCGCCCTGTTCGATATGGGCTTCGAGGTAGCCGGCGTAGCGGCCGGGGGTGAAGGCGATGCGCGGCTTGCCTTCCAGCCCGGCCTCGGCCAGGGCGGCGCGCAGGGTCTTGGCGGCATGGCGGCCGTAGCCGGCATCGATCTCCGCCTCGCTGAGTTCGCCGATGAAGGAGCGGCTGCCGAGGAAGCTACCGTAATGGCCTTCCTCGTCGGCCCAGGAGACGACATCGATGCCGTAGCCAAGGGCCCGGGCGGCCTCCACGGCGTAGATAACGCCCAGCGCGCCATCCAGCCACCCCGCCTCGGGTTGGGTTTCGGTGTGGCTGCCGATGAGGAGCCTGGGGCCGTCGCCGGGGCTGCGGCCGATGACGTTGCCGATGCCGTCGATCTCCGGCTCCAGCCCGGCCTCGCGCATGCGTTCGCAGAGCCAGTGGCGGCTTTGCATGTCGACCTCGGAATAGGTTGGGCGGTGGACGCCGGTCTTGAAGGTGCCGAAGCCGCGCAGCTTGTAGAGGTCGGCGAGCAGGCGGTTGCCGTCGTAGCCGGTGTTGGGAATGGTCATGGTGCGGGCCCTGTCAGGAAGGAAGAGTCTTCTTTTTCTGAAGAAAAAGAAGCAAAAAGACTTTTTCCCGTTTGCCGTGAGCTGATGCTGGGCGCGAAACGGATAGAAGTTTTTTGGTTCTTTATTTCAAAAAAAGAGCATGCTTTCTTATGTCCCCCTCCCGCTGACCGCGGGAAAGTCGCGGTCAGCGGGATAGGGCCTCAGTCTGCCACCTTGATTCCCTGCGGCCGGATCAGGCCGTCGGGCACGGCGGTGAAGCCGGAAACCCTGGCGCTGTGCGCGAACAGCCAGTTGTGATGGTACATCACCATCAGCGGCCGGTCGGCGGTGTAGGTGGCCGAGATCTCGCGGTAGAGCGCCTGGCGCTGCGCCACGTCGGTGACCGCCCGGGCGCGGGCCAGCAGGTCGTCGAACTTGGGGTTGAGGTATTTGCCCCAGTTCAGGAAGCCGTCGGACTGCAGCCAGATGGCCACGTTGCCGTCGGGGTCGGGCCGGCCGCTCCAGATGCCGATATAGGCGTTGAACTGGCCGGCCCGCGCCGCGGCCACGGCGGCATTGGCCTCCATCGCGGTGATCTTGACGTCGAATCCGGCCTCGGCGGCCATCGACTGGATGATCTCGGCGGTTTGCAGCGGTATCGGCGCGTTGCCGACCACTAGCGTGACGGCCACCCGCTCGTGCCCGGCGGCCTTCATCAAAGCCTTGGCGCCGGCCACGTCGCGCGCGGGGACAGGCAAGGCGGGATTGTGGAAGGTGGTGCCGGGCGCTTCGGTCTGGTTGGACGGGATCATCATCCCGTCGAGCGCCACCTGGTTGAGCACGGTGCGGTCGATGGTCTTTTCGAAGGCCTCGCGCACCCGCTTGTCCTGCCCGAACGGCCCTTCGGCCATGGGGCCGTGCGCCAGGTTGAACAGCAGCACCTGGTAGGCGATGGCCGGCGCGGGCACCAGCTTCAGCTTGGCATCGGCCTTGACCGTGGCGGCGTCGGACGGGGCCACGCCCTCGATCATGTCGAGTTGGCCGGTGCGCAGGTTCACCAGCTTCACCGAGTTGTCGGTGATCGGGCGGTAGGTGATGCGGTCGATGTGGATGGACTTCGCATCCCAGTAGTCGGCGAACCGGTCGAGCACGATGCGGTCCTGGGCGACGCGCTGGGTGAACTTGAACGGGCCGGCGCAGACGGGGGCGGTGCCGAATTCCTTGCCGAGCTTGGCCAGGGCCTTGGGCGAGGCGATCATGCCGGCGCGGTCGGCCAGCACCGCCACCAATGGCGCGTGCGGGGCGGACAGGTTGAGCCGCACGGTCAGCGGGTCGAGCACCTCGATGGAGCTGATCGGCTTGACCTCGGCCTTGCGCCGGCTTTCCGGGGCGCTGCGGTAGCGTTCTAGGTTCACGCGGACCGCCTCGGCGTCCATGGTTTCGCCGTCGTGGAACTTCACCCCGGGGCGCAGTTTCAGCGTGAGTGCCATGTTGTCGGCCGACCAGGCCCAGCTGGTGGCGAGCTGGGGCACGAAGCCGAGCTTGGCGTCGATGTCCACCAGCTTGTCGCACATCGCTGCGAACACGATGCGCCCGATATAGGAGCCGCCGGTGGCGGGATCGAGCATGTCGGGGTCGCTGCCCAGGCCGATGCGCAGTTCTGCTGCGTGGACGGGGGCGGGGGCGGCCGCGAGGTGGCCGGCCACGGCGATGACGGACAAACAGATGGGGGAAAGACGCATGGTTGGCTCCGGTTCTGTTGCTTCGACTTGGATGCAAGCATGATGACGGCGCCGCGCACAGGTTTTTTGTGCGATGCAGCGCCGAAAGGAAGGGCCAGAGAGACGGCCTGAGGGAACGGAATGACCGAGATCTATATCGACGGCGACGCCTGCCCGGTGCGCGAGGAAGTGTATCGGGTGGCCACAAGGCTGGGGTTGGTGGTGCACGTGGTTTCCAATGGGTCGCGGCCGATCCGCCCGCCGGGTTTGGCCAATGTGCGGATGGTGACGGTGCCGGCCGGGGCGGATATCGCCGATGACTGGATCGCCGAGCAGATCGCGGCGGCCGATGTGTGCGTGACCGCCGACATTCCGCTGGCGGCGCGGTGCCTGGCCAAGGGCGCACGGGCGGTGGCCAACAACGGGCGGGTCTGGACGCCGGACAATATCGGCAATGCGCTGGCGGGGCGCGAGATTGGACGGCATTTGCGCGAGATGGGCGTGGCCACGGGCGGGCCGGCGCCGCTGACCAAGGCGGACCGGTCGAAGTTCCTGTCGGCGCTGGATGCGGCAGTGCAGGCGGCGCTGCGGGGGGCGGCGCCAGTGCGGCGGCCGGTGGCGCCTTAGGTTGGGCTACAGGCCGGCGAACAGCGCGGTGGAGAGGTAGCGTTCGGCGAAAGAGGGGGCGATCACCACGATCAGCTTGCCGACGCTGGCGTTGTCGCGGGCGATGTCGAGGGCGGCGTGCAGGGCGGCGCCGGACGAGATGCCGATCGGCAGGCCCTCGGCCATGGCGCAGCGCCGGGCCATGGCGATGGCCTCGCGTTCGGAGACGCGGACCACCTCGTCCATCAGGGTGATATCGAGGACCGCCGGCTGGAATCCCGGGCCGATGCCTTGCAGGCCGTGTGGGCCGGCTTCGTCGCCCGACAGCACGGCACTTTCGGTTGGCTCGACGGCGATCACGCGCAAGCCTGGCCGGCGCGGCTTCAGGCGGCGGGCGATGCCGGTGAGGGTGCCGCCGGTGCCGGCGCCGCCGACGATGATGTCGACCTGGCCATCGGTGTCCTGCCAGATCTCCTCGGCCGTGCTGGCCTCGTGCACCGCGGGGTTGGCCGGGTTGTCGAACTGGCGGGGCATCCAGGCGTGCGGGATGGCGGCCACGATCGCCTCGGCGCGGGCGATGGCGCCGGCCATGCCGTGGCGGGCGGGCGTTGCCTCGACCTCCGCACCCATCAGGCGCAGCATCTTGCGGCGCTCGACCGAGGCGCCCTCGGGCATGCAGACGATCAGGCGGTAACCGCGGGCGGCGGCGACGAAGGCCAGCGCGATGCCGGTATTGCCGGAAGTGGGCTCGACCAGCACCGAGCGCCCCGGTTCGATCAGGCCGGCGGCCTCGGCGGCATCGACCATCGCCAGGCCGATGCGGTCCTTGACCGAGCCGAGCGGGTTGAAGAATTCCAGTTTCAGGGTGACGTCGGCCACAAGGCGTTCGGCTGCGGTGAGGCGGGGGATGCGCACCAGAGGGGTGGCGCCGATGGTTTCCAGGACGCTGCCGAATATGCGCCCACGCGACGGCGTTCGCTTCGGGCCGGGAGGGGGGGAGGAGGGGTCGAGGCGGGTTTCATGGCGGTCCATAGGCTCTAGTATCATGTACGGTGCGTGCTTTACACGCCTGGCAACCGTGGTTTAGTTCATCACCTGCCCAGCCCTGGACCGCCGCGCGGGACCGGGACGCGGCGGGCAGGAAACGAGGACGCACGGTAGTTGACATGCTAATCCGCAAGGACCGCGCCATGCTCGCCATCACGATCATGCTCGACGTGGCGTTCCACGGCGGGCGGACTGCCACCGTGAGCGCCGCCGATCTGGCCGAGCGGCTGCAACTGGCGCGGCGCGGCATGGAACCGCTGTTGCAAACGCTGTCGCGCGCCGGCCTGTTGGAAAGCGTGCGGGGGCCGCGCGGCGGCTACCGTTTGGGCCGGCCGCGGCGCGACATTCGCCTGGCGGATATCGTGGCGGTGGTGACCGGCGAGGACCTGGAGGCCAGCGACGGGCCCGAGGGCGTGCTGCAGTCCTCAGTGATCGAGCCGCTGTGGATGCGGCTGGAGACGACGGCGCAGGGGGTGCTGGCCGGGTTGACGCTGGACGACCTGCTGCGCCAGGCGGCGGCGGCCGGGTTGCGCCGGCCGAACGCCGAACCGATCACGTTTGCAATCTGAAGATGTGGGCGCGATCTGAAGATTTGGGCGCGATCTGACGGCACCGCCGCGAGATGGGCCGGCGCGGGATGGGCCGGCGCGGCCGGCGGCATGGATGAGCCGCGAAGCCATCCGTATCGCCGGCCATCGGTGAGCGTCATATTTCTTTCACAAATCTGCAATCTGGACGTCGCACACCCTGCGTAGGTTGCGCCGCAGCGACGCCCGCCGGAGTCCGCCTCATGGCGGTGCCCGGTTCCGTCGCCTTATCCGGGTAATCGTAGGAGATTCCATGAAACGCGCGTTTAACATGCTGGCTGCTGCCGCGATGGTCAGCCTCGCCGCCCTTCCTGGCCAGGCCACGGCCCAGCAGATCACCGGCGCTGGTGCATCGTTCCCCAACCCGATCTACCAGAAGTGGGGCGAGGCCGCGCAGAAGGCGACCGGCATCAAGCTGAACTACCAGTCGGTCGGCTCGGGTGCCGGCCAGACGCAGGCCCGCAACCGCACCGTCGACTTCGGCGCCACCGACGCGCCGATGAAGGCCGATGCCCTGGCGGAGCACAAGCTGCTGCAGTTCCCCACGGTGATGGGCTCGCTGGTGGCCATCGTGAACGTGCCTGGCGTGACCGACAACAAGATGAAGTTGACGGGCGAGCTTCTGGCCGACATCTACATGGGCAAGATCACCAAGTGGAACGATCCGAAGCTGGTTGAGCTGAACCGCGACCTGAAGCTGCCGAACCTGGCGATCGCGCCGGTGTACCGCGCCGACGGTTCGGGCACGACCTATGTTTGGGTGTCGTACCTGTCGGCCGTCTCGCCGGAGTGGAAGGAGAAGGTGGGCGTTGGCACCTCGGTGAAGTGGCCCGCCGGAACAGGCGCGCGCGGCAACGAGGGCGTGTCCGGCACCGTGCGCAACACGCGCGGCGCGATCGGCTATGTCGAGAACGCCTACGCGATCCAGAACAAGCTGGTTTCCACGCAGCTTCGCAACCGCGCCGGCGCTTTCGTGGTGCCGAGCACCGCGAGCTTCATCGCCGCCGCCGAGAACGCCAACTGGTCGGTGCCGAACTTCGCCGCCGACCTGGTTGACCAGCCCGGCGCCAAGAGCTGGCCGATCGTCTCGCCGACCTTCATCCTTCTGCCGACAGACCCGAAGGATGCGACGACCTCGGCCAACGTAATGAAGTTCTTCGACTGGGCCTACAACAACGGCGACAAGCTGGCCGAGGAACTGGAGTACATTCCGCTGCCGAAGTCGGTGCAGGACGCCGTTCGCGCGGCCTGGAAGGCCGAAGTGAAGGGCCCCGACGGCAAGCCCGTGATGTAATGGGCCACCCGCCCCGGCCGGCCTCCGCATGGGTGGCTGTCCGGGGCGGGTGATTGGCTGAGTTCCGCCGCCTTTTTGAGTGCCGCAACCGTTTCCAGCGTCGGGAATTCCTGAATGTCTTCTGCCACGTCAACGCCCGACGCCATGCCACCACCCGCGCCGCGCGCGCCGCGCGCGCCGATGACGCCGTCGATGACGGCGCAACGCAGCCGCTCGGCGCTGGGCGACCGGATTTTCGCCGGACTGTGCCGCGGCGCCGGTATTTTCGTCCTGGTGCTGCTCGGCGCCATCATCGTCGAGCTTTTCATCGGCGGGCTACCCGCGTTTCGCGCCTTTGGCCTCGGCTTCGTCTGGGGCGAGAACTGGGACCCGGTGGCCGAGGAGTTTGGCGCCCTCGTGCCGATCTACGGCACCATCGTCACCTCGATCATGGCGCTTCTAATGGCCGTCCCCGCGGCCTTTGGCATCGCCTATTTCCTGACCGAGATCGCGCCGATGCGACTGCGCCAGCCAGTGGGCACCGCAGTGGAGCTGCTCGCCGCCGTGCCGTCGATCATCTATGGCATGTGGGGCTTTTTCGTGATCGTGCCGATAATGGCGCGCTATGTGCAGCCCGCGGTGATCGACACGATCGGCGAACTGCCGTTCATCGGCGCATTGTTTTCCGGCCCGCCGTTCGGCACCGGCATCTTCACCGCCAGCCTGATCCTGGCGATCATGATCATCCCGTTCATCGCCGCCACCATGCGCGACGTGTTCCACACCGTGCCGCCGGTGTTCAAGGAAAGCGCCTACGGCCTGGGCTGCACGCGCTGGGAGGTGATGTGGAACATCGTGATCCCCTACACGCGCAAATCGGTCGCCGGCGGCATCATGCTCGGGCTCGGCCGCGCGCTGGGCGAGACACTGGCCGTGACCTTCGTGATCGGCAACGCCAACCGCATCGCCACCAGCCTATTCGCCCCCGGCAACACCATCGCCTCGCTCGTGGCGCTTGAATTCGGCGAGGCCGAGGCAGACAGCATGAAGCTGTCGGCCCTGTTGGCGCTCGGCTTCATCCTGTTCGTGCTGTCCTTCATCGTGCTCGCCACCTCGCGCCTGATGCTCCGCCCGCGCGCCGGCCATTGAGGAGTATCGGCACATGAGCACCAGCATTCTGACAACCGGCCACTCGGGCCCCGCCAAGGACCAGGCGATGGCCCGCCGCCTCGGCGAGCGGCGCAAGCGAACCGACAGGATCCTGCTATGGCTGGCCCTGTTGGCCACCCTCATCGGGCTTGCCTTCCTGATATCCATCCTGGCCACACTGTTGTGGCGCGGGCTGGCGGCGATGAACCTGACGGTGTTCACCGAGGTCACCCGCCCGCCGGGATCGGGTGGTGGCCTGCTCAACGCGATCGTCGGCACGCTGATCCAGACCGGCATCGGCACGCTGGTGGGCACGCCGATCGGGCTGCTGGTGGGCACCTACCTGGCCGAATATTCGCAGGGCACGAAGCTGGGCGGTGCCGTGCGCTTCGTCTCGGACATCCTGCTGTCGGCGCCGTCGATCCTGGTCGGCCTGTTCATCTACCAGCTGATGGTGCTGCCGTTCGGCGGCTTCTCCGGCATCGCCGGGGCGATGGCCTTGGCGGTGATCGTGATCCCTATCGTGGTGCGTACCACCGAAGACATGCTGCAACTGATCCCCAGCACGCTGCGCGAGGCCGCGATGGCGCTGGGCGCGCCCAAGTGGAAGATGGTGCTGCTGGTGTGCTATCCTGCGGTGCGACCCGGGCTGATCACCGGCGCCCTGCTGGGCGTGGCGCGAATTGCCGGCGAGACGGCGCCGCTGCTGTTCACCTCGCTGGGCAACCTGACCTGGTCGACCGACCTGACCCAGGCGATGAGCAGTCTGCCGGTAACGATCTATGCCTATGCCGGCTCGCCGTATGAAGACTGGGTCGACCTGGCCTGGACCGGCGCGCTGCTGATCACCTTCGGCGTGCTCCTCATCAATATCATTGCGCGCTACGTTCTGCGCCAGCGCCGCTAAGTGAACGGAATTCATGTCATGAACGAAGTGTCGAACGAAGCGGCGACGAAGGCACAGGCGATACCCGCGCTGCAGACCCGCCCGGAGACGGAAGCGTCGCAGGCGAAGATCTCCATGCGCGACCTGGACTTCTACTACGGCGACAACCGGGCGCTGAAGTCGATCAACCTCGACTTCCCCGAACGCCAGGTGACCGGGCTGATCGGGCCCTCCGGCTGCGGCAAGTCGACGCTGCTGCGCTGCCTGAACCGGATGTACGACCTGTATCCCGGGCAGCGCGCCACCGGCGAGGCGATGATGGACGGGGAGAACATCATCTCGCCGAACATCGACCTCAACGCGTTGCGCAGCCGCATTGGCATGGTGTTCCAGAAGCCGACGCCCTTCCCGATGACGATCTATGACAACATCGCCTTCGGCGTGAAGCTGCACGAACGGCTCTCCAAGGCGCAGATGGATGAGCGCGTGGAGTGGTCGCTGGCGCGCGCAGCCCTGTGGGACGAGGTGAAGGACCGGCTGAACACGCCGGCCGGCGGCCTGTCGGGCGGGCAGCAGCAACGGCTTTGCATCGCCCGTTCGATTGCCGTGCGGCCGGAGGTGATGCTGTTCGACGAGCCGACCAGCGCGCTGGACCCGATCAGCACGCTGAAGGTGGAGGAGTTGATCGATGAGTTGAAGCGCGACTTCACCATCGCCATCGTCACCCACAACATGCAGCAGGCGGCCCGCTGCGCCGACCGCGTGGCGTTCTTCTATCTCGGCGAGATGGTGGAGGTGGGCACCGCGGCGCAGATGTTCACCTCGCCGCGCGAGACCCGTACCCAGCAGTACATCACCGGCCGCTTCAGCTGAAAGGCCCGCCTCCATGCCCGAGACCGCCGAACACATCGTCAAGAGCTACGAAAACGAGCTGATCCACCTGCACGACCTGGTCACCGGGATGGGTGGCATGGTCGAAAGCCAGGTGGCGCTGGCCTGCACGGCGATTTTGCAGCGCGACCGCGCCGCCGCCACCCGCGCCACGGAATCCGACGTGAAGGTGGATGCGCGCGAGCAGGAGATCGAGCAGTACGTCATCCGCCTGCTCGCGCTGCGCCAGCCGGTGGCCCAGGACCTGCGCCGCATCGTCGCCGCGCTGAAGTCCACCGGCGACCTGGAGCGCATCGGCGACTACGCCGCCAATGTGGCCAAGCGCAGCCTGGTGCTGGAGCAGTTCACCATGCGCTATGCCGCCACCGGCCTGGCCAACATGGCGCGGCTGGTGCAGGAGAACCTGAAGCGGATCATCGATGCGATCGGCGCCCACGACGCCGAGCAGGCGATGCAGGTGTGGCGCTCGGACGAGGCGATCGACGAGATCTACAACGCCCTGTTCCGCGAGCTGATCACCTACATGATGGAGGATCCGCGCAACATCACGCCCTGCACCCACCTGCTGTTCATCGCCAAGAACCTGGAGCGCATCGGCGACCACGCGACCAACATCGCCGAGACGGTCTACTACGCCGTGACCGGCACGCCGCTCACCGAGGCGCGACCGAAGGGCGACACCTCGGTCTATGCCGTGATCAAGCCGGCGGGCGAGTCGGGCCGGCAAGAATGAACGAATTTCTTTCACAACGGGAGTCGCCGATGGCCGAAGGGCTATCCAGCCTCGCCAAGCCGCTGATCCTCATCGTCGAGGACGAGGCGCCGCTGGCCACCATGTTGCGCTACAATCTCGAAAAGCAGGGTTTCCGCGTGGATGAGGCCAGCGATGGGCAGGAAGCCATGACCCGCATCGCCGAGGCACCGCCCGACCTTGTGCTGCTGGACTGGATGTTGCCGGTGATGTCGGGCATCGAGGTGTGCCGCCAGATCCGCCGCCGGCCTAACACGCGCGAACTGCCGGTGATCATGGTGACCGCGCGCACCGAGGACCAGGACGCGGTGCGCGCGCTGAACACCGGGGCGGACGACTACATCACCAAGCCATTCAGCATCGAGGCGCTGATGGCACGCATTCGCGCCCTGCTGCGCCGCGCCAGCACGGTGCCCACCAAGGGGCGCCTTTCCTTCCACGACATCACCATGGATCTCGCCGCGCACCGGGTGCAGCGCAACGCGCGGCCGATCCACCTGGGGCCGACGGAGTTCCGGCTGCTGGAATTCTTCATGCAGCACCCCAGCCGGGTGTTCACCCGCGAGGAGTTGCTCGACGCTGTGTGGGGGCCGGACATTCATGTGGAGCCGCGCACGGTGGACGTGCATATCCGCCGGCTGCGCAAGGCGATGAACGGCGAGGGCGAACTGGATGTGATCCGCACCGTCCGTGCCGCCGGCTATGCGTTGGATACCGAAATGACGTAGCCGGCCCGGCGCGCTGGACCCGCGCCGCTGTGGACATCCCGCGCCCGGCAAAGTAAGGCCCAACGGTATGCTTGCGCAGCGTGCGCCCAGCCGGAGAGCCTGATGCCTGACTATCGCACGGCCATCGTTCCCGTCACCGTGTTCCAGCAGAACTGCACCCTGTTGTGGAACGCCGAGACGAAGCGGTGCATCATCGTTGATCCCGGCGGCGAGCCGGGGCGCATTCTCGACACCGTGGTTTCCCAGGAATTGCAGGTGGAGACGATCCTGCTCACCCATGGCCACCTGGACCACGCCGGCGGGGCGCTGGCGCTTAAGGGCACGATCGACCTGGACTACACCGCCCGCGGCTGGGACAAGGTGCCGATCATCGGGCCCGACGCGCGCGACCGGTTCCTGCTCGACAGCATCGAGGATGTTTCCCACAATTTGGGCTTCCAGGGGCTGCGCAACGTGACGCCCGACCGGTTCCTGACCGAGGGTGAGACGGTGGAGACGATCGGCCTGACCTTCGACGTGCTGCACTGCCCCGGCCACACGCCCGGGCACGTCGTGTTCGTCGAGAAGACGCTGCGCTTTGCCCTGGTGGGCGACGTGCTGTTCCAGGGCTCGGTCGGGCGCACCGACTTCCCGTATGGCGACACGGCGGCGCTGATCGACTCGATCAAGACCAAGCTGCTGCCGCTGGGCGACGATATCTCGTTCATCTGCGGCCACGGCCCCGGCTCGACCTTCGGTGCCGAGCGCCAGCGCAACGCCTTCCTGCAGGGCTGAACGGAGGAGGCCTTCCATGCATCGCGAACCGCTGGTCATGATCTGCACCTGCGAGATGTCCGGGCGGGTGCGCGGCAAGGGCTTCCCCGTGCGCGAACTGCCCGGGCGGATGACCAAGGGCGTCGGCTGGGTGCCGACCAATGCGATGATCTCGGCGTTCTCGCCGATCTATGCCACCCCTTTCGGCACCGGCGGCGACCTGGTGCTGGTGCCCGATCCGGCGACCGAGGTGGATGTCGATTTCGCCGACGGCTCGGCCAAGGAGCATTTCTTTCTCGGCGACCTGCGCCACCTCGACGGCAGGCCGTGGGAGCTTTGCCCGCGCGATTTCCTGCGCCGCGCGCTGGCCGCGCTGAAGCAAGAGGCCGGGCTGACGCTGCTGGCCGCCTTCGAGCACGAGTTCACCTATACCGGCGTGGACGAGGTGCCGGGCAACCCCTATTCGCTCGACGCCTTCCGCCGCCAGGGCATCTTCGCCGAGGTTTTCACCGCCGCCCTGCGCGCCGCCGGCACGGTGCCCGACTCCTTCATGGCGGAATACGGGGCGCGGCAATACGAATTCACCATCGACCCGGCCGAGGGCCTGCGCGCGGCCGACCAGGCGGTGATCGCCCGCGAGATGGCCCGTGCCAGCGCATTGCGGCTGGGCCACCGCGCCATCTTCGCCCCCATCCTCGACCCTGCCGGGGTGGGCAATGGCGTGCACATCCATTTCAGCTTCCGCAACGAGGCGGGCGAGCCGGTGATGCACGACAAGGCGGACCCCATGGGCATGTCGGCGGTGGCGCGGCATTTCGTCGCCGGCATCCTGCACCACCAGCGGGCGCTGTGCGCGCTGACCGCTCCGGCCGCCGTGTCGTATATCCGTCTGCGCCCGAACCGCTGGGCGCCCACCCACGCCAACCTGGAGCAGCAGGACCGTGGTGCGGCGCTGCGCATCTGCCCGGTGGCGCCCGGTGGCGACATCGCGCACCAGTTCAACGTGGAATACCGGGTGGCCGATGGCGCGGCCTCGCCCTACCTGGCGCTGGCCGCCGTGGTCTGGGCCGGGATCGACGGCATTCGCCAGGGCCGCGCGATTCCCACCGAAGGGCCCGCCCTGCCCGCGACGCTCGGCGAGGCGCTCGACGCGCTGGCGGCCTGTGCTGAGGCGCGCGACTGGATGGGCGAAACCCACCACGCCGCCTACCTGATGCACAAGCGCGGCGAACTCGACAGCCTCGCCGGCCTCGACGAGGCCGAGCAGTGCGCCCGCTACGCCGCGACCTATTGAGGACCACGCCAATGCCGTCCGCCCACCCCCATCCCACCACCCGCGACCTGCCGGTGGACCCGGCGCACACCACGCTGCTGTTCATCGACGTGCAGAACTACTGCGCGCTGCGCGCGGGCGGCGAGTTCAAGCACATGACGCCGGATGAGTTCGAGGCGAAGCTCGGCTTCTTCTTCGGCGAGATGGAAAGCCGCGTGGTGCCGAACATGCAGCGCCTGCAGCAGGGCTGCCGCGCGGCGGGGGTGGAGGTGATGTACACGCTCATCCGCAACCTCACCCGCGACGGCCGCGACCGTTCGCTGGACTACAAGATCACCGGATTCAACGTGCCGCCGGATTCATGGGATGGCCAGGTGATCGATGCCATCAAGCCGCTTGATGACGAGATCGTCATTCCCAAGACCTCATCGAACGTGTTCGTGTCCACCAACCTGGACTATGTGCTGCGCAACCTGAGCACGAAGCACCTGGTCATTTCCGGCATCGTCACCGACCAGTGCATCGACGGGGCGGTGCGGACCGCCTGCGACCTGGGCTACCTCGTCACGCTGGTGACCGATGCCTGCGCGACCTATACCCAGGAACGCCACGACTTCACCCTGCGCGCGGTCCAGGGCTATTGCCGCCAGCGCACGACCGACGAATTCCTGCGCGAGATCGCGCCGCGCTGAGCAATGCCAGGGCTTGGGGACAGGACGCAGGGGAGACAAGAGCGGGGCGCTGCCCCGCGCCCCGCCAGGGTCCGAGACCCTGGACCTCATCTATTTGAAAAATTGGGTTTCCAAAGACCCTCGGCCGTCGCGCTATGGCGCGCGCCAGATTTGGTGGGTCCAGGGTGAAACCTTGGTCTTGCTTTTGCACCCATGGGATGCAATCGACGGTTCTTCGATCAGTTGGCGGCGAGCAGCGTGCGCGTGTGCAGCGCCACCATGCGTTCCTCGTCGGTGGGCCGCACCAGCACGCGCACCGGGGCACCGGGCGGGGAAATCTCGTTGGCATTAGCCTCGTTGCGCGCGGGGTCGATGGCGATGCCGAGGAAGGCCAGCCCGTCGGTGATGGCCGCGCGCAGGGTGCATGCGTTCTCGCCGATGCCTGCGGTGAAGACCAGCGCGTCGATGCCGCCGAGCACGGCGGCCAGCGCGCCGATCTCGCGGCGCACGCGGTAGGCGAAATGGGCGAGCGCCTGGCCGGCGGCCGCGTTGCCCGCATCGGCCGCGGCCTTGATGGCGCGCACGTCCTGGGAGATGCCCGACATGCCTTTCAGCCCGCTGTCGTGGTACAGCAGGTGGGCCACTTCGGCGGCACTCATGCCCAGCGTGTCGAGCATGTGCAGCACCAGGCCGGGGTCGATCGACCCGCTGCGCGTGCCCATCGGCACCCCGTCCAGCGCGGTGAAGCCCATGGTGGTGGCCATGCTGTTTCCGTTGGCGATGGCGCAGAGCGAGGCGCCGTTGCCGAGATGTGCGACCACGAGGCGGCCGGCGCCGAGGGCGGCATCTTCGGCGGCGATGCTGCGGGCGATGTATTCGTAGGACAGGCCGTGGAAGCCGTAGCGGCGGATGCCGGCGGCGAAGAAGCGGGGTGGCAGGGCGAAGGTCTCGGCTTCCCAGGGCTGGGTGCGGTGGAAGGCGGTGTCGAAGCAGACGACCTGGGGCACACCGGGGAAGTGGCGCATGGCGGCGTCGATGCCGGCGAGGTTGTGGGGCTGGTGCAGCGGCGCCAGCGGCACCAGGGCGCGCAGTTCGGCGAGAATGGAGTCGTCGAGGCGCACCGGGGCGGCGAAATGCGCCCCGCCATGCACCACGCGATGGCCGACAGCGGTGACGATGCCACCGTCCATCGCGCGTTCCAGCCATTCGATCACCAGGCCGACGGCCCCGGCGTGATCGATGGCGGCATTGGCCTCGAACTGGCGTTCCGCCAGCCGCGTGCCCTGGGCGTCGCGGGCGATGAAGTGGGTGGCGGCACCGATGCCCTCCACCTGGCCGGCGAAGCGCGCGGCGCTGACTTCGTTTGCGAGGGTATAGGCGGCGAACTTCAGCGAAGACGATCCGGCGTTCAGGACCAGCAGATGTTCGGCCACGCATCGCCCTCCCGTGTCGCGGCGCGTGGCATCAGGTTGCCACGCCGGCGACCGCGAGGATGGCGGTGAGGCCGGCGGCCATGCCGCGCACCGAGTTTTCCTTTTCGACGTCGATCCACTCGCCCAGTGAATGGCCGCGCCCGCCGGTGCCGCCGGAGCCGATCTTTACCGCGGGGATGCCGAGGCTCATCGGGATGTTGGCGTCGGTGGAGGAATAGACGTGGCGCGGCGTGATGCCGTGGGCCTGGATGGCGGCGGTGGCGTGGCGGACGATGTCGCTGTCCATGGCGGTGCTGCCGGCGGGGCGGTCGCCGATCAGCTTGGCTTCGACGGTGATCTCGCCCTCGGTGGTGGCGCGGGCGTGGTTCTCCGCCGCCGCCGCCTGCGCCACGATGGCCAGGAAGCGCTTTTCCAGCCGGTCCAACTCGGCCGGCGCCTCCGAGCGCAGGTCCACCTCCACCCATACCTCGTTGGGGATGGAGTTCACCGAGGTGCCGCCGCCGAAGACGCTGGCGCTGAAGGTGGTCTTGGGCTTGGCGGGGACGCTGATGCGCGAGAGTTCCAGCATGGCCTGGGACATGGCGAAGGCGGGGCTGACCAGGCCGAAGGCGCCGAAGCTGTGCCCGCCAGGGCCGCGGAACGTTGCGCGATAGCGCTTGGAGCCGACGCCGCCGACAACGAGGCCCTCCATGTCGGGGCTGTCCACGGTGAAGAAGGCCTTGATGCGGTCCTTGTACTTGCCTTCGGTGAACAGGTGGCGGATGCCGCGCAGGTCGCCGAGGCCTTCCTCGCCGACATCGCCGACGAACAGGATGTCGCTGGTGGTGCGCACGCCGGCGGCGTCGAGCGCGCGGACATAGGCGAGCAGCACGGCGAGGCTGCGGGTGTCGTCGCCGACGCCGGGGGCGAACAGCTTGGTGCCCTCGCGGCGGACGCGCACGTCGGTACCGGCGGGGAAGACCGTGTCGAGATGGGCGGCGACGACGATGAGCGGGCCGTTGCCGGCGCCGCGGCGCAGGCCCATGGCGTTGCCGATGCAGTCGAGCTCGACATCCTCAAGGCCGTGGGCGCGGAGCATTTCGAGGTAGTGGGCGGCCTTGGGGCCTTCGGCGAAGGGGGGTGCGGGGATTTCGGTGAGGGTGACGATGTCGGCCACCGTGCGGTCGTGCTCGGCGTCCAGCACCTCCACGATGCGGCGGTAGGCGGGGGACTGCATGATCTCGGGGACGGACATCTTTGGTATCCTGGCGGCTGGGTTAGGAAGTAAGGGTCGTCTTTTTTTGAATAAAAAGAAGAAAAAAACTTTTACCACCTAAGCCGCTGGAGCCGAATAGCCGGCCCAAGCGGCGTACGGGCAAAAGTTTTTTGGTTCTTTTTTTCAAAAAAGAACATTCTTGTTTACCTGTTCAGTTCCTTGGCCATTTCGTCGATGCCGCCGAGGGTGAGCGGGAACATGCGGTTCTCCATGGCCTTGCGCAGCATGCTGACCGACATGGCGTGGTCCCAGGCCTGTTTCGGGCGGGGGTTGAGCCAGGCGGAGCGGCGGAAATGCGAGGTGATGCGCTGCATCCAGACGGCGCCGGGTTCGTCGTTCCAGTGCTCGACGCTGCCGCCGGGGTGGCTGATCTCATAGGGCGACATGGAGGCGTCGCCAACGAAGATGGCCTTGTAGTCGGGGCCGTATTTGCGCATGACTTCCTCGGTGGGGGTCATGTTGTCGTTGCGGCGGCGGTTGGTTTTCCAGACGCGCTCATAGATGCAGTTGTGGAAGTAGAAGTATTCGAGGTGCTTGAACTCGCCGCGGGCAGCCGAGAACAGCTCCTCGCAAATGCGCACGTGCTCGTCCATCGAGCCGCCGATGTCGAGGAACAGCAGCACCTTCACGGTGTTGTGGCGCTCGGGGACCATCTTGAGATCGAGGTAGCCGGCGTTGTTGGCGGTGGTGCGTATGGTCTCGGGGATGTCCAGTTCGGTGGGCGCGCCCTGGCGGGCGAAGCGGCGCAGGCGGCGCAGGGCGAGCTTGATGTTGCGGGTGCCTAGTTCGACGCTGTCGTCGAGGTCCTTGAATTCACGCTTGTCCCAGACCTTGATGGCGCGGCGGTGGCGGCTTTCCTGCTGGCCGATGCGCACGCCCTCGGGGTTGAAGCCCTGGGCGCCGAAGGGCGAGGTGCCGGCGGTGCCGATCCATTTGGAGCCGCCCTGGTGGCGGCCCTTCTGCTCCTCCAGCAGTTCCTTCAGGCGCTCCATCAGCTTGTCGAGCCCGCCCATGGCCTCGATCTTGGCCATTTCCTCCGGCGTCATGAACTTCTCGGCGAGTTTCTTGAGCCATTCCTCGGGCAGGTTCTGCACCGGCATGCCCTCGGGGGGTTCGAGGCCCTTGAAGACCTCGCCGAAGACGCGGTCGAAGCGGTCGAGGTGGCGCTCGTCCTTCACCAGGGTGGCGCGGCACAGGTAGTAGAAGTCGTCGATGGAGTACTCGGCGACGCCGGCCTTCATCGCGCCCATCAGGGTCAGGTATTCGGTCACCGAAGCCGGCAACCCCGCCGTGCGCAGTGCCAGCACGAAAGATGCAAACATCTCAGCCTCCCGGGTCGGGATTGTAGGGAGGGACGCGTCGGCCACCGGCCCCGCACCCTTGGGCCGCCATTATGGCGCACCCGCGGCCCGCCGCCGAGGGGGCAAACCGTGCCTTCTGGCAGAATGCCCGCGCCGTCAGGTCCGTTCCAGCAGGGTGTCGACGGCGACCACGGTGATGTTGTCGCTGGCGGTGCGGGCCAGCGCCTCGGCGATTAGTCGGTCGGCGGGCGGCTCGGGGGGGGCGAGCAGGGCGGCCAGTTCGGCGTCCGACAGCGTTTTGTTCAGGCCGTCGCTGCACAGCAGGAAGCGGTCGCCGGGGGCGAGGCGGTTGCTGACCTTGTCCAGTTCCAGTTCCTCGGTGGCGCCGACCGCGCGGGTGATGACGTTGGCGCGCGGGTGGCCCTCGGCCTCCTCGGCGGTGATGGTGCCGGCATCCACCAGTTCCTGGACCAGCGAGTGGTCGCGCGTCACCTGCACCAGTTCGCCGCGGCGCAGCAGGTAGATGCGGCTGTCGCCGGCCCACAGGCAGGCGAAATGCCCGTCGCGGGCCAGCAGCACGACCAGGGTGGAGGCGATGATGGCGCGCGGGCCACGGCGGGAAGCTTCGGCGCGCAGGGCTTCGTGCACCGAGGCGACGCGCAGGCGCACCTGGGCCAGCAGTTCGGCGGCCGAAAGCCCGCCGGGGATCGCCTCCAGCGCCGCCTTCAGCATGCCCGAGGCCACCTCGCCAGAATCGTGGCCACCGGCACCGTCGGCCACCGCCCACAGGCCAAGGTCCGGCCGGTCCACGAAGCTGTCCTCGTTATGGGTGCGCACGGCGCCGGGATGGGATGCCGCCCAGGACTGGAACCTGATCATTCCCGCACTCCCTCCGCCGGCGGCGGGTTGTCTGGTTGATCCAACGGCGTGGAGCCAGGCACGGCGTGAAGCATCGCGGCGAACATGGCGGCATCGGGCAAAGCATGCGTCGCAAGCCGGGTGGGCGGCACGAAGGGCGAGCCCTCGGTCCACCATAGGGCGGCGCCGTCGGGGGCGGCGCTGTCGGGGGGGGCGCCGTCGGGGGGCAGGTCCGGCGCGGCGGCCCCTGGCATGGCAAGGTTCAGGTGCGCGCCTAGGTCACCAGGGGAAAGGTCGTCCTGCAGCGCCAGGAGTCCGGCCGCCTCGGCGCCAGCCAGCCAGGCGCCGGGATCGGCGGGGGGTGGGCCGATGCGGGCCAGGGTGAGCGGGAAATGCCGGCCGGCGGCGTCCACGCTGGGCATCCACACGCCGAGCACGGCGGCGGGACCGCATTGGCCGGCGGGCAGGGCGAAATGCCAGATCGGCGCCTCCATCCAGGCGGGCAGCCACTCCGCGCCGAGCAGGTCGCGGCTGCCGGCGATCACCTGGGCCAGCCAGTCATCCCATGGGTCGGTGAAGCTGCGCGGCAGGCCGGCGCGCACGAAATCGCCGCGCGAGGGGATCTTGCCGTAGAAGCCCGACACGGGTGCGACGTCCCCCCTGCCCGGCTCGCTCAGCGCAGGGCCGGGCACCGGAATTCCTGCAGCACGCCCGGCGCGAACGGGTTGAGCACGGAGCCGGCGCGGATCTCGAACACCGCGCGGCGCTCGCCGATTTGGAAGGTCAGCTGGTAGCGCTCGGCCGAGCCGGCCTGCACGAGTTGGCCCTGGCCGAACAGGCGGAACAGCGCCCAGGGGCCGCTGGCCTGCAACACCCCGGTGCCGCCGGCCGGCGGCGGATCGAAGCGCAGGCGCACGTTGGTCATGCGGTTCGGTCCCGGCCAGGTGATCTGGGTGGAGCGCAGCGGGCCATGGTCGTAGTTCACCACCACGCCGTCGAAATCGAGCATGACCTGCTTGGCGCCCGGGTCCAGCGAGACGGGCGTCAGGTCGAAGCGCACCGTGGGCACCGCGCCGCCGGCGGCGAAGAACAGGTCGCGGATCACCGCCGCCCGCTGGAATTGGGCGACGTCGGCGGCCGATACCGGCGGCTCCACCCCGTCGACCGCCTGGGCGCGCCAGACGCGGCCGGACATGTCGACGTATTGGCGAAGCTGGGTGGTGAAGAAGCTGTCGAGCAGCCCGGCCGGGGCGAACAGGCGGGCGAAGTCGTCGAGCGGCGTCTCGTTGGCGGCACCGCGGAAGAACGGATAGCGCCCGTTGACGGCTGGGCCGCACAGGGTGGCGGGACCGCCCGCACCAGCGGCGGCTGCGGCCACCTGGGCACGGGCACCGCCGCCGCGCAGGGCGGTGCCGCCGGCGGCCATGCCTTGCAGCCATCGGGCGACCGGCTGCGGCTGCCGGCTTGCCTCGGCCAGGATCAGCCGGGCGGGGTCGTCGCCGGTGGGCATCGGCGGCGGGCCGCCCACGGGGGCGGAGGCGAGGCGGTTGAGTTGCTGCTGCATGTCGTTCAGAAGCTTCAGCACCATGTCGATCGGCGCGCCGGGGCCGGTGCCGACGAAATCGCGCAGGGGTTTGTAGCGGTCGTCGATCGCCTTGCCGGGCGGGGCCGGGGGCGGGCCGGCGGGCTGGCCGATCACCGCGGCAAGCCGGCTTGCGGCACCCTGGCCGGCCGCGGCCGCGGCACCCTGCACGGTGGCGGCGGCCCCTGCGGCACCGGCGGGCGGCGGCGGCGGCACGGAGAGGGCAAGCTGATGGGCGATGCCGGCGAGCAGGTCGCGCATTGGCGATTGCGGCGAGGACAGCACGTAGAGGTCCTGCACCGCCTGGCCCATGCTGCGCATCGGCACCACGTTGAGGTCGGCCAGCATCGCGTCCCACTGGCGGGCGTATTCGTCGGTGTAGAGCTGCACCACGTCGCGCTCGAGGGTGAGCATTTGCGGGCTTCTCGGGTCGATCTCCGAGCGGGTACCCAGCACCCAGCTTTCGCTGGCTACCTCACGCGCTGCCTTGGGCAGCGACGGCAGCACCACCTTGTGGAAGCCCTCCACCGTGTAGAACCCGGGGATGCCCTCGGTCAGCGGCTTGCCGGAGCCGCGCACGAACACCCGGGCGCCCGACGCGCCGGCGGCATCGGCGGGGCGCCAAGGGGCGATGCCGGCGACGCTGGCCAGCGGGCGGATACGGGAATAGACGCGCTCGGCCAGGGTGACGCGGCTGAAGGTGCGGCGGGCATCCTCCACCAGCGTGCCGTCCAGCTTCACCTGCGGCAGCGGATTCTCCAGCAGCGCCGCGAGGTGGCGGGCCATCGACTCGCGCAACGCCGCGGCACCCGGGCCTGGATAGACCTGCGCCCAGTCGAGCTTCTCCCACTCGGCCACCAGGGCACGGTCGAGCGGGCCGAGGCCGCCGAGCATGAGATAGACGCGGGTGGCCTCGTAGACGAAGTCGGGGCGGTTGAGATTGTCGCGGATCTGCGATTCGAGCCGCCAGACGAGGCGCGGCAGCAGCACGCGTTCCAGCGCATGGCGATAGACGGTCATCGCGGCCAGGCCCAGCTTGTCGCCCTGTCCCAGGCCGAAATCCCATCTTCCCACCGCACCGCGCTGGTCGTAGCCGTGCGGCAAGGCGCGGGCCTGGTCGAGCAGGGGGAGGAAGGCGGGTAGGTCGGAGTCGTTCACCGGGTCGAGCTTGAGCGGCTGGGCGGTCTGCTCGTAGGCGGTGATGGCCTGGGCGGCGGCGTCGATCTCGGCCTGGGCGCGGGACTGGGCGGTCCAGGTGGTGGCGGCGACGCCGAAGGTGAGCAGGCCGATGGCGGCGAAGGCACCGCCGCGGACGAGCCAGCGGCGGCGGGCGGCACCGGGCTTTTCGGAGACCAGCATGGCCTCGCCGAAGATCACGTCGCGCAGCAGGCGGCCGAGGAAATAGCTGCGGCCCTGTTCCGGGCGCAGGCTGGGGGCGCGGCGCTGGTCGAGGCCGAAGGCGCGCGACAGGGCGCCGGTCAGCCGATCGATCGGCGTGCCCTCCTGGGTGCCGGAGGCGAAATAGACGCCGCGCAGGAACGGGGCGGGATCGAGCCGGGAGCCGCCGAACGCCTCCTGCAGGAAGCCGGCGAGCGGGGCTTCCAGGCTGGCGACCTGGGCGGGGAAGCCGGCCAGCATCGCCCGGCGGTCGGGGCTGCGCTCGGCCTGGAGGCGGTCGAGCAGGCGGGCGTCGAGGCGGCCGACCAGGGCGCGGAAGGCCGCGGCGAAGCCGCCGAGCACGTCGCCGTCGGGTGCCTTCGGGTCGCGTGCCTTGAGGTCGAAGGTGTGGCCCCAGACCTGGGCGCGGCGCTCCCGGTCCAGGTCGTCGAAGAACTCGGTGAAGCCGGCCAGCAGGTCGGATTTGGTGAGCACGGCATAGACCGGCACGCGCACGCCCAGCCGGTCGGTCAGTTCCTTGATGCGCTTGCGGATGGCCCGGGCATGGGCGGTGCGCTCGGCCGGCGCCGCGGTGGCGACATCGGTGACGGAGATCGCCACGATCACGCCGTTCAGCGGCTGGCGCGGGCGGGTGCGCTTCAGCAGGTCGAGGAACCCCTCCCAGCCGGCGCGATCGACATTGGCATCGGAGTCCTGGGTGGTGTAGCGGCCGGCGGTATCGATCAGCACGGCGTTCTCGGTGAACCACCAGTCGCACATGCGGGTGCCGCCGACGCCGGCCACCGCGCCCTGGCCCATTTCGGCGGCGAGCGGAAATTGCAGGCCGGCATTGAGCAGCGCGGTGGTCTTGCCGGCGCCGGGCGGGCCGATGATGACGTACCAGGGCTGCTCGTACAGGTAGCCGCGGGTGCCGCGGGCGCGGCGCAGCAGGTCGAGGGCCGAGGTGAGCTTCGCGCGCATCGCCGCCACTTCTTCGGCGGAGGCATCCGCGGCCGCCGCACCCCCGGCCGCGCCGGCCACCAGGTCGGCATCGGCCTTGTTGCGCCGGCGCATGATCCAGAAGTTCACGCCGAACCAGACCAGCACGATCGCCGCCACGATGGCGGCACGGAGCGGCCAGTCTTCCAGCGCGGCCAGCAGCGGCCCGAAGATCCAGGCCAGTGCGGCCAGCAGGGCCGCGCCGATGCCGGTGAGGAACCAGCGCGAGGTGAAGTAGCCGAGCATGGCCCGCATCGTCCTACCCCTCAGCCCTGGCGCCGCAGCACGACTTCGATGCGCCGGTTCGCATCGCGCCCCTCGGCCGTCGCGTTGGGAGCGATCGGCTCGGCATCGGCCCGGCCTTCGGCCTTGATGCGCGCCGGATCGCCCACGGTGCGGGCGATGACGGCCTTCGCCGCCTCGGCGCGGGAGGCGGACAGCGCGAAGTTCGACGGGAACTGCACTGTGCGGATCGGCTGGTTGTCGGAATGGCCGAGCACCATCACCGCGCCGGCCTCCTCCTTCAGCGCGGCGCCGATGCGCTGCAATATGGGAATGAAGGCCGGCTGCACTGTGGCGCTGCCCGAGCCGAACATCGCCGGCGCCCCGGGGGAGACGCCACTGTTGCGAATACGGATCCGCGGCGTGTTCTCGTCGCCCAGCACCACCACCAGCCCGGCGTCGATCTCCGGCTTGAGGAAGGCGCGCAGCTTGTCGAGCACGCCGGGTTCGGGCGGCGGCGGGGGTGGCGGCGGAGGCGGCACGACGGCGGCGGTGCGCACGATGGCGGGCATGTGCTGCGGCGGGGCGTTCATCATGCGGGCGAACAGGTCGTCGGAGGCGGCGTTGAGGTTGCCGGAGAACCACACGAACAGCCCCGCCATCGCCGCCAGCCCGGCCACGCCGACCACCCACACCGGCAAGGTGGCGCGCGACGGGCGATACGGCGCCTGCGCGCCCATCCAGTGCGGCGACAGTTCCGGCTCGGCGGCCTGGCGCTGGCGGGCGATGATCGCATACAGGTCCTCGCGCAGCTTCTCCACCTCGCCGGGGCCGCGCGGGGCGAGGCGGTAGCGGCCCATGAAGCCAAGCGACAGGCACAGGTACATCAGTTCGAGCACCGGAAGAAAACTGCCTGGATTGGCCTTCATCTGGTCGAGCAGCTGGAAGAACCGCTCGCCCGACCGCACCTCCTGGTGGAAGGTCGAGACCAGCGAGCGCTGGTCCCACACGCCCGAACTGCCCCAGGGGGTGTTGAGCACCACGTCGTCCAGGCTGGCGCACAGGGCGTAGTGGGCGGGGCGGAGCTGCTCCATCGGCACGCCGCCTTCACGCGCCGCGGCCTCGAAGCCGCGCAACTCGCGGGTGGCGTTCTCGCGCAGTTCGGCGGGGTTGGGCTGGTTGGCGGTGTTGCGCAGCCGGGTCAGCAGTTGCAGCAGCGGCGCGGCAGCCGCCAGCAGGGCGCCGCCGCCGAAGATCAGCCGCTCCGCGCCTTCGCCGGCGATCGCCGGTGCCGCCGCGGCGGGCGGAGGCGCGGGGGCGAAGGCGGGCGCGGCTGGGCCGGGTGCTGCGGACGCCGGGCGGCGCCCCCCCGGGGCCGGGCGGATCACGGTGCGGTCGCTGTCTTCCTCGAAAGGATTGTCGACGCTCATTCATCCCGCTCCAGCCGTTCGGCCCGCCCGCTCAGCCGCGGATGGCCCAGAGTTCCATCCGCAGGTTCGGGTATTCGCCCGAAACGTGGATCGCGAAGCCGCCGCTGCTTTGCATCTGCTTCCAGTGCGGCGAACTACGATCCAGCTCGAAATAGCTGGCGCCGGCGTAGAACGGCAGTTGCCGGGGCGCCACCGGCAGCGGCCGCACCGCGATGCCGGGCAACTGCGACATCACGTGGTCGCGGATATGCTCCACGGCGGCGATCTTGACCTGGCTGGGAAACAGCCGGCGCAGCGTCTCGGCCGGCATGTCGGCCTGCACCGACAGCACGAAGTTGGTCGCACGCAGGATATTGCGGTCGGCGATGGGACCGACGCGCAGGCCGTGCCGGCGTTCCTGCAGCGGGATCGGCACCGCCGTCTCCTCGATCGCCGCCGACAGGGAACGACGCAGGTCGGCCACCACCGGGGCGAAGCTGCGCTGCAGGTCGTCGTGGCGATAGGCGGGATAGCTGCCGGGGCGGCGGGTGGCGGTGTCGGTGTAGGTGGCAAGCTCGCCAGCCATCTGCAGCAGGGCGCGGTACAGGTCCTCGGGATGCAGGTTGCCGGCATCGGCCCAGTGGGACAGCAGCGGGTGCCAGCGGTTGACGCATTCCAGCATCAGGTAGTCCTGGATCTCGGCCGATCCGCGCCCGCCGCCGGCCACCATGCGCGCGGCGAGGGCCTCGGCACGCTGGTTGAACAGGCCGGTGAGGTCGGCCAGCAGCCCGGCCAGGGGCGCGGCGGCGACACAGAGCAGGCTGGGCGGGATCCAGTGGCGGTCCAGCGTCACCCGCTTGTCGGCGGCCACCTCGACGACGCGGGCGAGGCCGATGCACAGGAAACCGGCGCGCTCGTCGGTCTCCAGCAGGTAGCGCAGGCGCAGCCGGCCCACCTGCAGGTCGGCGGGCTGGGGCGAGGCGGAATGGGTGTCGTAGGCCTCGAACCCGCTCAGGCCGTAGCGCCCTTCGCTCGCCTCATCGGCGGCGATCTCGACGGCACCGGGCTGGCGCACCGGCACGGCGAGATAGACCAGCACGTTGCGCGCGCTCTCCGGCAGGTCGAGCGGCGGCGGATGGTCGGTCTCGTCGGGGATGGAGAACGGCGTGCCGTCCTCGAACACGCCGGCGGCGGCGGACAGGGCGAAGCGGCCGGTGGCGAGCAGGTCGCGGTTCACCGCCATGTCGGTGAGGCCCCAGGGATGCGGGCGCAGGGCCGCGGTGCGGTCGCGCGACAGGGCCTCCAGCCAGCGGTCCTGCTGTTGGAAATGCTGCGCGCGCAGGAACATGCCTTCCTGCCAGACCACCCGGTTGGTCCACGTCATGGGTTCCCGCACCTGCCTCCGCTCGCCGCCGCCTCCGGCGCACCGCCTGGGGTCGGATCGCTGCGCCAGCGTAGCATCTGCATCACGGCGCCGCGAGGCTCGCGGTGATGCCCTTCGTCGCCAGGCCCATCTTCACCGTGCCGGTGGCCGGCATGGGGGCGATGCCGCGCCAGGTGGCACGGTCGATGTCGCGGAAGAACACGACGGTGCCGATGAACTGGGTGCCGTTCTTGAGTTCGCGCTTCACCACGCGGTTCTCGCCCGGGCGCACCACCACGTCCTCCACCGCCAGCATCTCCTCGCCCAGGGTCGCCCGCGCCCGCTCGGTCAGCGCGAAGACGTCGGCCTTCTCGAACTTGCCGGTGGCGCTCAGCTGGAACAGGAAGACCTTCACCGGCGTCGCCGCACCCGAGGGGGTCGGGTTCTGGTCGGCCCCGGCCGCGATCGCCAGTTCAAGTGTGGGCGGTGGCGGCGGCGGGCTGGCGCAGCCGGACAGGGCCAAAAGGCCCGACAGCAGGGGAGCAACCACCAGGGGAGAGGCCAGGAAATGGCGGCGGATCATCGGGTTCGCTCCTTGTCGATCACTTCGCGCAAGGCCTGTTCATAGGCGCGGGCAAAGGCCTTGCCGAATACGCTGTCGAAGTCGTCGGCCAGGGCATGGGCAATGTCGCCGTGCAGTTTTTCGAACAGATCAAAGGACCGCGCCCGCTTCTGTGCGCCCAGCAGGCCGCCGCCGCGCTCGCCCTCGGCGCGCAGGGGGGCGGGGTCGAAGCGGTCGACCAGGGCGCGCACCGCGCTCTGCGTCGCCGCCATGGAGGCCAGTTCGTGCAGCCGCATGTCGGCCAGCGCCTCGGCGATCGCGGCAGCCGGCGTCATGTCGGTGCGCCGCCCGGCCCCGAGCAGGGCGGCCAGCGCGTCGTCGTCGTCGGCGGAGAACTTCAGCGGGTTGTTGCCGCGGGCGCGGATCATCGTCTGCTCGATGCGGAACTCGCCCTTGATGGTGGCGCGCGCGATCAGCGCCTGGCGCAGGCCGGCCACCAGGGCGCGGAAGGCGCCGCCCAGTTGCTCCATCGCCGCCACCGGGTCGGCGGGGCGGGCATCGGCCATGCCGGCGCCGCGCAGGAACGCCGCCAGCAGGTCGCCCGCCGGTGCGGCCGCGGCAGGGGCGGGAGAGGGCGCGGCGTCCCGCTCCGGTTCGGTAAAGGGATCGGGCGAAACGTCCGCCGGTGCGGCCGCCGCCGAGGCTGCGTCGGGCGCGGGAAACGCCGCCGCAGCAGGTGTTGCCGCCAGGCCGGCCGGGGGCGGCGGGACCGAAAGGTCGATGTCCCAGTCGTCCAGCCCTCCCGCGCCAGGAGGTGCCAGCTGTGGGGCCACGGGCGGGACATCGGCCGGTCGCGACTGCGGCGTGGCCGAAGCCGGGCTGAGGTCGATGTCCCAATCGTCGAAATCGATCGGGCTGGGCTGTGCCGGCACGCGAAAGGCCTGCTCCAGGGCCGGGGTATTGTCGGCCTGGGTCGGCCCCTGGAACGGCGCGTCGCTCAGGTCTGGCGCCAACGGATCGTAATCCGCTGGCAGCATGACGCCCGGCGTCCCGAAGCTGCCGCCCGGCGTGGCCGGCCCGTCGAGCATCGCGTCGCGGCCGAAACCCCCGGATGTTGGCCGCGCCGGGGCGAATGGGTCGTCGCCGAAGGGATCGTTGAATCCGCCGCCTCCGACGCTCTGGGTGCCGCCGCCGCCCTGCCACGCGGCGGCTTCGGCGATTCGCACCTCGATCTCATAGGCACCGAGCCGCAGCCGGTCGCCGTCGCGCAAGTCGCGTGGCGCCTGCGGCCCCACCGGGTCGGCGTCGCGGTTCAGGAAGGTGCCGTTGGAGCTGAGGTCGGCCAGTTGCCAGCGGCCCGACCGGAAGGCGAGCACGCAGTGGCGGCGCGACAGCGTACGGTCGGGGTCCGCCAGGATCCAGTCGTTGTCCGCGCCGCGGCCGATGCTGAACTCGCCGCCCGGCACCTGGCGGGTCTCCGGCGGAACCGCATCGGGGCAGCGCAGCACTGAAAGCGTCAAGCCCATGGCGTCACCCGATCAGCACCGTGGGATAGCCGAGCACGATTACCCCGCCATGCGCCGTGCTGTCGCCCATGCGCGCCGCCGGCTGGCCGCAGATCAACACCGTAAAGGCGCCGGTGACGACCACGTCGGGCGGGCCGACGCACACCGCCATGTCGCCGACGCGCGCGGCCGGCAGCCCGCCGATGAGCACGGTGGGTGCGCCGGGTCCCACGATCGGCCCGCCGACATGCGGCACCACGCCGGTGACCATCGGGCAGACATGCATGTCCGTCAGCCGGGCGGCGGGCTGGCCCATCAGGCATCCTCCGCCGCCAGCCGCCCGGTGCCGCCGCCGGCGATCTCGCGCGCCCCTGCGATGAAAGTCGCCAGGCGGCGGGCCTGGCGGTCGGGATGGGCACGCACCGATGCGAGCCCCGTGGCCCCGGCCACCGCTCGTCCGGCGAGGTGGGCGGCCGGCGGCACCGCGGGTTGGCCCAGGGGCGACATCGAATCGCCGCTCCAGAATGCCGCCACGCCCACCCAGGCCTCCGGCGAGCCGAACCCGGCAGCTTCGGCCAACCCGTAGGCGGCGCGGCGGTTCTCGTCGGTCGGCCGACGCACCCACAACTCGGTTGCCTCCAGGGCCGCACGGTCCGCTGCGGGCAGGTCCGCCGGCGCGGTATGGCGGGCGCACATGCAGGCCCACCATACCGCCTCGCGCCGCGGCAGGGCGTGGGCGAGCAGGCGGGCGGCCTCCAGCAGGAAGCCGCCGCCGACCAGCGCCTGCAGCGCCGCGGGCGCGTCCACGCAGGTGTCGACCAGAACCTCCGCCGGGGGCGGCAGGTCGAGATGCGGGCGCAGTTCGGCGAGCCGGGCGCCGTCCAGCTTCACCAGCGCTCCGGTGGCGGCAGGTGCGGCAGGCCGGGCGGTCCCGGCGGCATGGGCGGAGGCGGGAAGGGTCATCGCCGGCTATCCGATCATCGTGATGGCGCCCTTGACCATTGTCATGGCACTGCCATCGACCTTGGTCATCAGCCCCTTGACGTCCGTCATCATCGTGCCCTCGATCTTCACCATCATGCCCTTGATGGAGACGCCCGTCTGGTCGATCTTGATGCTGCTGGCACCAACCTTCAGCTCAATAGCCTGCATCGCCTCCACCGTCACCTTGCCGACATCCGCCTTGATGGAGACGTTGCCCAGCGACGCCTTGGTATCGATGTTGCCCATCGAGGCCTTCGTGGTGATGTTTCCCATCTTTACCAACAGGCTCTCGTTGCCCTGGCTGATCTCGGCGCTGCGGTCGCCCTTCACCGTCAGCGCCTGCTTGCCGTCGATGGTGACCGTCTCGTCCTTCTTGATGTAGCGGATGCGGCAGTTGTCGACCGTCAGCTTCTGGTCGTGCATGACATGCGTGGTCTGGTCGTTCTCGACGACGATCTTGTGGTCCTTCTGGGCGTGCAGCGAGACGAGTTCGGAACCCTTCTTGTCGTCGAGGAAGAACTCGTTGAAGTCGGCGGTGCCGCCCTTGAGCGTCGAGCGGGTGCGAATGCCGGATTTGGTCTTCTCGCCCGGCAGCGGGAAGGGGTGCTTGTTGGTGCCGTTGTAGAGGCTGCCAACCACGATAGGGTCGTCGGGGTCGCCGTTGATGAAGGCGACCGCCACCTCCGTGCCGACGCGGGGAATGTGCTGCATGCCCCAGCCATTGCCGGTCCAGGGCTGCATGACGCGGACCTCGATGGTGTTCGCCGCCGTCGCCTCCTTGCGGTGATCCCACAGCAGACGCACGCGAATTCGCCCCTCGTCCGTGACGTGGATTTCCTCGCCATCCGGCGCCAGCACGACGGCGAGGTGAACCCCGCCCATGCTGGGACGCGGTGTGACCGCGGGGGTGCGGTAGGTATCGGCGGCGCGGAAGCAGATGAAACTGTTGGAGTAGCGCGCAGCCCCGGCGGAACTGTCGCTGTTCGTGCCCACCGTCGCGGAATGGGTGATCGCCTTGATGATGAACTCGCCGGCGGCCGCGCCATCGGCCTCGCCCGCGACCGGCTCGATCTCGAACCGCCCGCCGGCGAAGAACATCTGGTTCTCGGAGTTGCCGCCCGAGAGCGACGCATGCACGTCTGCTGCCTCCTGCTGGTAGCGGGCGCGCTGCTTGGTGACCGCCGCCTCGCGGGTGCGGCCATACCAGTACGTGAGATCACGGGAGGTGCCGGACTGGCCCTTGGCGGTGGTGGGCTCCTTGCCCTCGATGTCCGACACCTGCTTGGCGTTGTAGCCGAGCAGCGTGGTCTCGCGCACCGACGAGGTCCGGGCGCGCCGCCAGCCGGCGATGCCGCCGATGCCGCTGCCGACGGCGACCACGGGGCTGCCGGTGGCCGGGAAGACAGTGTTGGCATTGCCGATGCACATGGCGTGGCCGCCCGCCGAGTGGCGGAAGAAGTAGAAGATGCCGTCCTCCTCCATCAGCCGGCTGATGAAATCGAGGTCGCTCTCGTTGTACTGCACGGTGAAGATGCGCTTGGGCAGCGTCATGGCGGCCATCTGCAGGCCATCGCCGCTTACTCCGTTCTCCTCCAGGACCTTGCGGATGATGTCGGCGCTGGTGCTGTCGTGGAAAACGCGGCAGTCGATGGTCTGCGAGGCGAACCAGAGTGTCGGCACGATCTCCGCTTCGTAGCGGTTGTGCTGGGCGGCGATGTCCTGGGTGCGGGTGATCGAGCGGATCAGGCCATGGAAATGCCGCGCCGCGCTGGCGCTGCGCTCAACGCTGAGGCAGACGGGTTGGCGCAGCAGGCTGGTGGTCTTGATCGGACCGCCGGGGGCGATGAGGGTCACGGCATAGCGGAACGGGCGGCTCACCGCCTCGTCGCCCTGGAAGGCAACTGGCGCAAGCGTTCCATCCCCGAGCGGGCTGGAGAACGTCATCGACACGTCAGACATTGCCACCCAACCCTGTCTTGGAGCGCCCCGCCCATGTCGGTAGCAGCAGCGTCACCACGATCGCCCCCCAACGGCCGCCTGGACGTATGCAACCATGACGCGGTGGACCAGCCGAGGCAATCGCGAATACGTGCGCATCCATCACGGTTGCCTGATACAGGATGGGGCAGCATGCGGAAGGCCGGGCGGGTGCTGCGGCCCGGATCGCTGCTTGCGGCCGGCGCGCCAAGGCGGGATGCTCGCCGGCGCCCCCCGGAGACCCGCGCATGTCCGACCTGCCGCCGAACCTCACCACACCCGCGGCGCGCGCGGCCTGGGTGCGTGCCAACCCGACGATCAGCCGGCCAGACGAGCGGCGGATCTATCGCATCAACCCCGCCACCCTGCGCGCCGAGTTGCAGTCGGTCACTTTCGGCAATGCCACGGCGGGCCCATTCATCGACCGCGGGGGCGGCGTGCTGAGTGCGACGTCGGCGGCGACGATCGCACAGCTCAACGACAACAGCCTGGCTCCTCCGCTGGTCGCGGTGGCTCTCGAGCAGATGCGGCTCGATTCCGCCACCTACGCGGCGCGCTTCCCGGTGGACTACTACGTGCATTTCAGCCGCGCCGTGATGGACGCTGCGATCGCGCTGCTCGGGCCGGTTGCGGGGGTTGATGCCGCAAGAGGCACGTTCGGGGTCGAGGTGGCGGACTCCCCCAGCTTTGCCGCCTTCCATGCCTATGAGGCGGTGGCGCGGGCCGGCGCGCATTCAGGGTGGGACAAGGTCCAGCACTTCGTGCGCTCCGCGGCGCTCGCCTTCACCGCGCCGAAGCCGGCGGTGGACCTGGCGCAGTACGGCAAGGAGGTCGTGTTCGACGCGCTGCCCGGCCTGGTGAACGGCGTGGACCATTTCGACCCTGCCGACATGCTCGCCAACAATCTGGGGCAAGCGTACGGCACGGAACTGCTGGAGCGGTACCGTCCGTATCGCGCCCAGCTCTATTCGCCTACCTTGTTGTTCAGGAAGCAGGTGGCGGAACCGGTCGGCGGCACGATCCAGCAGATTGAACGCGAGATCCACCGCATCTATGGCGTTCCCTACTGGTAAGCGGCGGCTACCGCTCCACCGCCATCCCCAGCGCCGGCTTCACGTCGTCGGGCAGCGGGCAGACATAGGGGTTGCCGGCGGTGCGCGCGGCGTGGTCGGCCTTGGCCCGCGCCAGCAACGCGGGATCGCGCAACGCGTCCACCGCTGTCGCGGCCATGACCTTGGCGGCATGCACCATGCCCTTGTGGGCGATGCCTGACTTGCCCTGGGCGGTCAGTTGCCATGAATGGCCGGGGGTGCCGATGGCGTAGGTGGCGCCGCGGATCTGCGCCGTCGGCACCACCCAGGAGACGTCGCCCACATCCGTCGAGCCGATGCCCTTGCCGCCGCCGTTGCTGCCCAGCGGGATGATCCGGTCGCACAGCGGCGTGTCCATGTCGGGCGTGATGCCGAAGCGCAGATGCGCGCCGGCGATGTCGTCCGGGCGGAGCGTGGCGCGGATCTCCTCGGCGAACTTGCGGTCCGCCTCGTCCCACTCGGGCGGGCCGAGATGCACCAGGTTGTCGTACATCGCCTGTTCCAGCGGGGTGTTGCCCAGCAGGTTCGACATGCCGCTGATGGCTTTCCATTCCACCTGCGTCTCGGTCATCAGGGCGGCGCCCTCGGCGATCTTCTTCACCCGCGCCACCAGGGCGTTCAATTCGGTGAGGTCGCGGGCGCGGACGATGTAGCGAACCTTGGTGCGCGACTGCACCACGTTGGGCGCGATGCCGCCGGCGTCGATCAGCGCGTAATGCACCCGCGCGTCGCTGGGCATGTGCTCGCGCATGTAGTTGACGCCCACGTTCATCAGTTCGACGGCGTCCAGCGCGGAGCGGCCAAGATGCGGCGCCGCGGCGGCATGGCTGGCGCGGCCGGTGAAGATGAAGTCGTAGGAAACCAGCGCCAGCGACATCGCCGGGTTCACCGCGGCAAACGGCGCGGGGTGCCAGGACAGCGCGATGTCCACATCCTTGAAGGCGCCCTCGCGCACCATGAACAGCTTGCCGGCGCCGCTCTCCTCGGCCGGGCAGCCATAGTAGCGCACGCGTCCCTTGATCCCCTGCGCCGCCAGCCAGTCCTTCACCGCGGTTGCCGCCAGCATCGCCGCCGAGCCCAGCAGGTTGTGGCCGCAGGCATGGCCGGCCGCCTCGCCGGGGCGCGGCCGGTGCTCGGCGATGCCGGCTTCCTGGCTCAGGCCGGGCAGCGCGTCGAACTCGCCGAGAATGGCGATCACCGGGCCCTCGTCCCCGGCCTCGCCCACCACCGCGGTCGGGATGCCGGCGATGCCGGTGGTGACGCGGAAGCCCTGGCTTTCCAGCATCGCCACGTGCTCGGCGGCCGAGCGGTGCTCCTGGTAGCCCAGTTCCGGCATCTCCCACACGCGGTCGGCCAGGTCGGTGAATTCCTCGCGGTGGCGGTCGACGTGCTGCCAGACTTCTTCGGTATTGCGCATCGTCAGTCCTCCAGAACCACGCGGCCGACGCCGCCATCAATCACGATCCGCGTGCCGAACGGCTCGGACAGCTTCGCCAGATGCGGCAGGATAGTCTCGTCCTCCGACAGGCGCGGCGTGCCGCGGCGCGAACGTTCGACGCCGAAGCCGAGTTCGATCGGGATCAGTTCGATCAGGTTGGTCGCGTCACCCACCATGTTCCAGCGCGCCACCACCGATTTCCAGGCCCACGGATCGGCGGCGAAGCCCTTGGTGTTGGTGTCGGAACGCTTATCGATGGCATCGGCGACGTTTTCGGTCAGGCCCATCTGGAACTTGTCGTAGAAGTCCTGCGGCAGGTGCGGAATGGTTTCGTTGTGGAAGATGAAGTTGCCCAGCGAGTGGAAGATCGGCCGCCCCTTGTACATCTCGATGCCGCGTAGCACGTGCGGCCCGTGGCCGATCACCGCATGGGCGCCGGCATCGATGCAGGCGCGGGAGAAATCCACCAGGAAGGCCGCGGGCGCGGACTTGTCGGTGCCCATTGCCTCGTGCGCGTGCAGGCTCACCAGCACGTAGTCGCCCTGGCGGCGCGCCTCGGAAATGCCAGCCAGCGTGCGCGCCACATCGGCCTTGTTGGCCTCGGTGGTGACGCCGGTGGGTCCTTCCTTGAACTTGTGGTCGCCGAGAACCACCGTGCCGGCCTCGGGCGCCTTACCGAAGCCCGCCTTGATCCGCATCTTCATGCCGTCGTTGACGCCGCATTCCTCGGCGATCCGCGCCAGCGCATCCAGTTGCTCGCGCGGCACCGAATAGGTGGTGGTGAAGCGCAGCGGATTGATGCCGGGCCGCCCCTGCATGTCCGGCCGCTGCTGGCCGGCCGCCGCGGTCTCGTGGAAGGTGGAGCAGATGCCGATCAGCGCCACCCGCCCCATCGCGCATTCCAGATAGCGCGGCGCGGCCGCCTCGGCCAGGTTGCGCCCCACCCCGGCATGGACGATGCCGGAACGGTCCAGTGCCGCCTGCGTGTTGGCCAGACCGTCATAGGCGTAGTCGAGCGTGTGGTTGTTCGACCAGGTCAGCATGTTGAAGCCGAGCGTCTGCAGGTCGCCGATCACGCCCTCCGGCGCCTTGGCCCAGGTGCCGCCGCTGACCGCGTTGGGGAAAGCGTCGCCGGGCGTCAACACCTCGAAGTTGGTGAACCGGGCATCGGCGTCGCGCACGATATCGGCGAGCGACCACAATGTCGGCGATGACGCCAGGCGGCGGGTGATGAAGGCGTCGCCGGTGGCAACGAAGCGCATCGGGGGGAGCATGGCGGGCGGGTAGCCTCCGTGATGAATGGCGAGTGTAGCGTGGGTGGGCGCGGCAGCAAGCCGTTGACAGGCAGCCTTGTCCACACCCCCAATTGCGCAAGCAGAAAACGGAGCACGCCATGGCCGAGATGTGGAACCGATATGACCGCACCGCCGCACGCTCCCATGGCGCCGCCGGGCGCACGCTGCGGCCGCGCGGTCCCACCATCGACATCCACGCCCATGCCGTGTCGCCAGATGCCGCGGCCTTCGTGCGCTCGCATCTGCCGCCGCCGCGCGACACCGCCGCGGCCGAGACGCGCGAGCTTGGGGCGAAGCAGGGGCGCGACCGGGCCCCGCGCCTGGCCAATCCCGCGAAGCGGCTGGCGGAACTGGACGCCATGGGCATCGACATCCAGGTGGTGATGCCCGCGCCCGGGCAGTGCTACCACCAGCTGGCGCCCGAGGTGGCGGCACCGGCGGCGCGGTTGGTGAACGAGGGGATGGCGGCGTTCGCGGCGCACAAGCCAGACCGGCTGGTGCCGTTCGGCACGGTGCCGCTGCAGGCCGCCGACGCCGGGGTGGCGGAGTTGGAGCACTGCGCCCGCGTGCTGGGGTTCAAGGGCGTGCAGGTGCTGACCAACGTGGGCGGGGCCGAGCTTTCCGATCCCCGGTTCGCCCCGTTCTGGGCGGCGGCGGAGCGGCTGGGGCTGCTGGTGGTGATCCATCCCGCCGGGTACACCCAGCCGGACCGGTTCAGTCGGTTCTACTTCGACAACGTCATCGGTAACCCGCTCGACACCACGGTTGCGTTGCATCACCTGGTGATGGACGGGGTGCTGGCGCGCCATCCCGCACTGAAGCTGATGGCGGCGCATGGCGGCGGATTCCTGCCGGCCTATAGCGGGCGCATCGATCATGCCTGGGGCGCCCGGTCGGACGCGCACGGCGCACTGCCCGAGCCGCCCACCACCTATCTCAAGCGGGTGTTCCTTGACAGCGTCGTGTTCACGCCGCACCAGCTCGCCTATCTGGTGCAAGTGTTCGGCGCCGGGAAGATATTGATGGGCACCGACTACCCGTTCGACATGGGGGAATACGACCCGATCGGGCATGTGGCCGGCGCGGGGCTTGATGACGCGGCGATTGCCGCGATCTGCGGGGGGAATGCGCAGGCACTGTTGGCGATCTGAGGGCGGCGGCCAGGGGCCGAGCCCCTGGCACTCTCATGAATGGCTGGGGTCTGGGGCATTGCCCCAGCGGGGTCGAGGGGCGGAGCCCCTCGCCTTCCCTAGAGTGGTAGCCGCGCTGATAGACGCACGGCTGCCGCTCTAGCACTTTGTTCAAGAACGCAAATCTTCCGATCGTTGCTCTAGCGCTTCTTGCCCGGCTTGGCTGCCGCCGCGCGGGCCGAAGGCTTCGGGTGCTTGGCGGCGGCGGCCCGCTTGGGCTTGGCCGCTGCCTTGGGCTTCGGCGCCGGGCCGCCGCGCAGCTGGGTGATGGTGGAACGGCTGGTGATCTGCTCCGGGTTCATGCGCAGTTCGATCACCGACGGCCGGCCACTGGCCGCGGCGCGCTGGAAGGCTGCGGGGAATTCCTCCGCCGCCTCCACCACCTCGCCATGCCCGCCGAAGGCCTCGATGAACTTCGCGAAATCCGGATTGGTCAGCGCGGTGCCGGAGACGCGGCCGGGATAGGTGCGCTCCTGGTACATGCGGATCGTGCCGTACATTTGGTTGTTGAACACCAGGATGATCGGCGCGACGCCGTGGTGGAAGGCCGTGGCCAGTTCCTGCCCGGTCATCAGGAAGCCGCCATCGCCCACGAAGCACACCACCTGGCGGTTGCGGAACGAGATTGCCGCCCCGATCGCCGCCGGCACACCGTAGCCCATGGCGCCGTTGGTCGGGCCGATGAAGCGCTGGTTGTCCTTGAAGTTGATGAAGCGCGGCGGCCAGGTGGCGAAGTTGCCGGCATCGCAGGTCAGGATCGCGTCGTCGTCCAGCAGGCCGGCGAGGTCGTGCATCACCTGCGACAGGTTCAGCCCCTCGTATTCCTGCACCGCCAGCCCCTTCATGCGGATGGCGCGCAACTCGGCGGTCCAGTCGCGCCAGCCCGGCTTGGCCACGCGCTGGCCGGCGAGTGCTGCGGCGAAGGTGTTCACATCCGAGACGATGCCGAGGGCGGGGCGAGAAACACGGCCGATCTCGCTGGCCTCGGGATAGACCTGAACGATCGGCGTGGTGCTGGCCGAGCCGAACAGCGTGTAGCCCTGGGTCACCGGCTCGCCCAGCCGGGTGCCGATCGCCAGGATCAGGTCGGCCTCGCGCGCCTTTTCCAGCAGCGCTGGGTCGGAACCGACGCCGAGGTCGCCGGCGAAATTGTCCAGCGTGCCGTCGTACAGCGCCTGGCGGCGGAAGCCCACGGTGGTGGCGATGTTGTTGGCCACCAGGAAGTCGCGCATCGCCGCCCGGCCCTCCTCGCTCCAGCATGAGCCGCCGAGGATCGCCAGCGGGCGTTTCGCACGGGACAGCATCGCCATCATGCGCGCGATCGCCGCCGGGTCCGGGTGGGGCGCGGCCACCTCGATGGCGCCGATATCGGGCACCTCGGCCATGCGCTTCTGCATCTCCTCGGAGATGGCGATCACCACCGGGCCGGGCCGGCCGGAGACGGCGACATCCACCGCATGGGCGATGAGTTCGGGAATGCGCTTCTCATCGTCGATCTGCGTCACCCACTTGGCCAGCGGGCCAAACATCTGGCGGTAGTCGACCTCCTGGAAGCTTTCGCGGTCGGTCTCCTCGAACGGAATCTGGCCGACGAACAGCAGCAAAGGGGTGGAATCCTGCATCGCCACATGCACGCCGATGGCGCCGTGGCACGCCCCGGGCCCGCGGGTGACGAACGCGGCGGCCGGGCGGCCGGTCAGCTTGCCATAGGCCTCGGCCATGTTCACCGCCCCGGCCTCGAAACGGCAGGTGGTGAGGTGCAGGCGCTGGCGCACCGCATAAAGCCCGTCGAGCACGTCGAGATAGCTCTCGCCCGGCACCGCGAACACCTGCTCGATCCCTTGCGCCACCAGCGCATCGGCGATCATCCGCCCCCCGCTGCGCGACGCGGGCTTGGCGCCCGGTGACTTGGCCTTTTGCATCGTCTGCTCCCGCACCCCTGTATGGCGGCCACGATACCGCTGCGCTGGCGCCTCGTCACCCTCCCCACCATTGCCCTTGTCGTCGTGGCGCTTGTCGCCGCCGCGGCTCCGCCGTTACAGCACCGGAATGCGCCGGTGCCAGCCGGCCGCATGCTCATAGGCCATGCCGGTCGCCAGGATCGCGGCTTCAGCGAAGGGCTGCCCCACCAGTTGGAAGCCAACCGGCAAGCCTCCCGCATCGAAGCCGCAGGGCAAGGACAGCGCCGGCAACCCCAGCATGTTGAACGGCCGCGTCAGGCGCACGAGCGGCCCATGCACGCGCGCGACATCCTCAGCGGTGCGCGTGCGGCTGGCCTCGCGCGTCGGCACCGGCACGGCGAGGGTCGGGCAGAACAGCACGGCGCAGCGGCCGAACACTTCGCGGCGCACCGCTTCCAGCAGCCGCCCGCGCAGCCGCAACGCCTGGATATACAGCACCGCCGGCGTCGCCAGCCCACCCAGCATGCGCTGGCGCAGGTCGGGGGCGAATCCGTCCGGCGTGTCGCGCAGCGCCTCGGCATGGATCGCCGCCGCCTCGCAGGCCGAGATGATGCCGCCATGGTCGAAGATGGCGTGGAGGTCGGGAATGGCGACATCGACCAGCGTGGCACCGAGGTCGCGCAGCTGGGCCAGTGCGCCCTCCAGCGCCGGGCGCAGCGTGCCATCGGCCGCCTCAAGCATCGACCGCTCCACGCCGATCACCTGGCCGCGCAAACTGTCCGGCCGGGCCGGCGGCACGAAGGGCGGCGCCTCGGCGGTCGACGGGTCGTTCGGATCAGGCCCGGCGACCGCCGCGAAGACCAGCGCGCAATCCGCCGCGGTGCGCGCCAGCGGCCCCACCACATCCAGCGTCCAGGCGCGCGGCATCGTGGCGTGCCGGCTCACCGCACCCCAGCTTGGCTTCAGCCCGGCGACGCCGCACATGCTCGCCGGCAGGCGGATCGAGCCGCCGGTGTCCGAGCCGAGCGCCGCGAAGAACATCCGCGCCGCCACCCCCGCCCCGGCGCCGGACGACGATCCCCCGCTGGCATGCGGGCTGCTCCACGGGTTGCGCGCATCGGCGAACCAGATGTTGTGCCCGGTGGCCCCGCCCGCCCATTCCGACATGTTGAGCGTGCCCAGGTCGACAGCACCCGCCGCGTCCAGCCGCGCCAGCACCGTCGCCGTCTCGTCCGCCCGCCAGTCGCGGCGCAGTGCGCTGCCACAGGTGCTGATGCGCCCGGCCCGGTAGAACATGTCCTTGTGCGCCAGCGGAATGCCGTGCAGCGGGCCGCGCGCGGGCCGGGCATCCGCCGCGGCGGCGGCGCGCAGGGCATCCTCCTCGCGCAGGTCGATGAAGGCGTTCGTCTCCACCTGCCACATGGCGATGCGCGCGAGGCAGGCGTCCAGCAATTCCCGGCTGGAGATGCGCCGTGCGACGATCGCCTCCGCCGCCTCGCTCAGCGTCCACAGCGCCGGGTCGCTCACCGCATCGCCTTCACGAAATCGGCCGGCGCATCGTCGATGGCCGGCTGCAGCGGGGCACGGCGCAGGCGCTCGGCCAGCTTGGCAAGGTCGGCGGCAATCGCCGCGGCGCGCGCTTGCGGCAGCTCGCCACCCAGCAGCGCACAGGTCGCGGCAACCTCCTCGGCCCGCATCCTCTACCTCGCCGTCAGCGCACCGAGGTCACTGCGCCGCGACAGCGGGCTTCGCGGCGGCACCGAGCCACCCGCGGTACCACGCCACCGTCTCGCCCAGCGCATCGTCCAGCGTCCAGCCCGGCTGCCAGCCGAGCATGCGCCGCGCCTTGCCGGCGGCCAGATGCTGCTCGGGGATCTCGTTCGTCGCCTCGCCCAGGATCACCGGCTCCAGGTCCGGCCGGCCCGACGCCGCCAGGATGCGCCGCACCAGGTCCACCACCGACATCGGCTGCTCGGTGGAAAAGTTGAAGGCGTGGCCGTGGATCGCCGGGTCCTGCATGCATTCGGCCAATTGCAGATACGCCCGCACCACGTCGCGCACATATATATAGTCGCGGATCATCGTGCCGTCGCTGCGCAGGATCGGCCGCTCGCCATTGATCGCCCAACGGATCGTCCCCGGCACGATCCGGTTGAAGTTCAGGTCGCGCCCGCCATAGAAATTCCCCGCCCGCGTCACGCACACTGGCAGCTTGTAGGTGTGGTGGTAGGTCTGGGCGATGATGTCGGTGCAGCTTTTCGATGCGTCATAGGGATGGCGCCCGTTCAGCGGCATCTCCTCGTCGTACGGTAGCCGGTCGGCCTGGCCGTAGGCCTTGTCCGACGACGCAACGACGATGCGCTTCACCAGCTTGCCGGTCTCGCGGCACGCCTCCAGCACGTTCCAGGTGCCGCGGATATTCGCCTCGAAGGTGGAACGGGGATTGCGCAGCGCAGTGCCGACGATCGGCTGCGCGCCCAAATGCAGCACCGTGTCGGCCTCGTGCTCGTTGATGGCGCGCAGCACCACCTCGTAATCCTCAAGCTGCCCCTGCACCACGAAGTGCGGCATGATATCGGGGTCGTCAGGCAGGGTGACGAAGCGGCCGCGGTCGCGTACCAGTCCGACCGTCGTGGCGCCGAGGCGGTGCAGTTCCTTGATGGTCCAGGAGCCGAGAAAGCCGCTGCACCCGGTGACGAAGACGCGCTTGTCGCGCCAGAAGCCGGGCTGTGCCGCGCTGGTGGTCATCGCTCGTCCCCCTAAGCGGCCCGCGCCGGCTGGCGCAGCCACGGCAACGAACCAGCGGCGAACATCGCCTCGATCTCCTGCTGATCCTTGTAGGTATCCATCGACTTGAAGAACCCGTCATGGCGGTACTGCGCCAGGTGGCGGCCGGGCAACAGCGCGGGGAACACATCGCGCTCCAGATTCTCGCCGTGCCACTGGCCGAATATCGCCGGCTCCATCACGAAGAATCCGGCATTGATCCAGTGCTCCGGCAGCACCGGCTTCTCCTTGAACTCGACGATGCGCCCTTCGGCATCGGCCGACACCGTGCCGTACTGCGAGCGCAGCGGCACACAGGTGATGGTGCCCAGCACGCCGCTGCGGCGATGGAACGCCAGCAGCTCATCCAGCGGCACGTCGGAAAGGCCGTCGGCATAGGTGGCCATGAAGGTGTCGGTCAGCAGATGGCGGCAGTTGAATATGCGCCCGCCGGTGTCGGTCGCCGCCCCGGTATCGACGATCTCCACGTTCCAGCCGAGCGTACGGTTCTCGAAATAATCGACGATCACTTCCTTGCGGTAGCCAACCGAGATGACAAAATCCGTGATGCCCTGCCTGGCATATATCTCCATCACCCGCAGCAGCACCGGCTTGCCGCCCACCGGCATCATCGGCTTGGGCAGGTACTCGGTGTACGGGTAAGCGCGGGTTCCGGATCCTCCCGCGAGGATGACAACCTTCATGCAATGAAACTCCCGATCAATCTGTGCTGGCAACCGCAGCACATCAATGCATTTACCTCAAACCATGCCGCGATTGGGCCGCAATCGCCAGTGCCACGACGCAATCACCCCCTACCACACAATCATTGCCATGGCACAGGCTGCTCAATTTCCCGCGATCCCGCCCCTGCCCTGCCCAG
>Ga0105055_10000906_pt1 | contig 48380 bp, 42 predicted proteins | sample BON03_FD_78090 | JGI IMG/M metagenome (GOLD analysis project Ga0105055, IMG submission 78090) | Freshwater microbial communities from Lake Bonney liftoff mats and glacier meltwater in Antarctica - BON-03 | ecosystem: Environmental > Aquatic > Freshwater > Ice > Glacier meltwater | place: Lake... | reverse complement strand
TTCAGGAAACAGGAGCGAAGAAAGCGTTTTGGAAAAGCAGGATCAATTAACCTTGTTTCCAAACCCTACCGACGGTACACTCTGGGTGGATATGGGCAAATGGACAGGGAAAGAACTGAATTATCGCATCTTCAACACCCAAGGGCAACAAATACTGGCAAATACAAGTGCTGCCGATGATGGGGTGTTGCGCATCGAGCTGCCAAACGGAATGCCCAACGGGCTGTATTTCTTTGAACTGCTGCGGGACAATGGGGAAAAGGAGACGCAGCGTTTTGTGTTGCAGCGATAGGCGTTTTTTTCAACATATAGACACATAGAGACATAGAAAACATAGTTTAATATCGGGAAACGCATGAACGCAGCCTAGCAATGGGAGCTTTTTTGAAACATCTCGCGGGCTGTGTTCGATTTACGATTGACGAGTAATGATTTACGCGTCTACCCTCAGGGGGTGTCCTCTATGTTTTCTATGTCCCTATGTGTCTATGTGTTAAAAAAATGTGTTAAAAAAATCAATATGTCAACCGCCCGCCTTTTTCCCATCCACCTCCGTCAGCACAGAGCCCAAGAATTTCCCACCCAGATTGCGCAGGTACTCCACCGATTCATTGTCAGCGTTGCTAAGCGAAGAATTGGCGTTGAACACCGCGATCACTTTGTCGACAAAAGGTTCAAGCTCCTGTGCATCGGAGTACGTATTCAGCGCCGCCGCTTCGAGGAGAATGATATCGTAGTGCTCCCGCAAATCAGTCAAAAAAGCGCGAAAAGTTTCGGCATCCAGCAGTTCGCTGGGCGATTGGTGCAGGCCAGTATTGCCCAAAATATCCACGAGTTGTGGTTCCGTGCCGTCGGCCGTTTTGGATTTGAGTTGAAAAACTTCAGCCAGTCCGTGGTCGCGGAGGGTTTTGTTGAGTACCGCGCGGTTGGCGGTTGGGGCGTCAATAAATGTTTCGGGCAGTGGCGCTTTAAAATTGGTGTCGAGCATCAGCACCCGCTTGTTGTTGAATGCCAGCGAATGGGCAAGGGAGAGCATAAACAGCGTTTTCCCTTCCTTGTCCTTAGTGCTGACGATCAAAAAGGTGTTTTTACCGGAATGCAGCACCTGCCCCCGGATCTTGCGCAGACTTTCCCGAAATGGTGTGTAGGCTTTCAGGTCGCCGGTGGCTGAAAATATTGCCTCAGGGTTAAATCCTTTTACCGCCACAGCAGGCACGGTGCCGAGCAAAGGCAGTCCTTCCGTGTACTTTTTAAATAAATCAGGCGATTGCAAACTTCCATCCATATAAGCCAGGATAAACAAACCAATCAAGCTCATGGTACCGATGACGATGGCGGCGAAAATGCTCAGTAACACCTGCCGATTGGGTTCTGGCCATTCAGGCAACTGCGCATTTTGCACGATGGACAAGGGGTTTTCGGCGTTTTCGAGGGCCAATTTGGCCGTTATGAGTTCGTCGTCCACTTTTTCATACTCATAGGTGGCACGCGTGAGAGCCTCTTGCATCCTGGTCGATACCTCGTCATTCACCACCATGCCGCCCAGCTTGTTTTTTAAGGTATAGATTTCGTTGTTGAGCCTCGAATAATTTTCCTCTGCGTCTATGCGATCCAGATCAACGGATACCCGCTCTTTGTACAGGTCTTCTTTCGTTTTTTTGCCTTCCTCATTGCGGGCCTTGCCTTGGCTGCGGGCACTGGTGCGCAAGCTTTCCTCCAGGTCGGCATTGGCCGCGTTCAATTCAGATTCGATGTCGGGGTTTTTGCCGCCAGCTTCCATGCTTTTGCGCCGAAGTTCGCGCACCTTTTCCATTTGGTCGACGGTGTTGCTGCGTTCCAGCATCCTGTTTTTAACTTCCTTTGCATCGCGGGATTCATGGTCCGTTTCGTATTTTTTGATTCGGTCCACAGATTCTGCTGACGACGCTTTTTTTGACTGAGCACGTTGGCGATCCAGTTCCAGTTTGGTAATCTGGCTCACCAATTCTTCGCTTTGCCTGCCCAATACTGGCAATCCCTTTTGCCGCAAGTATTCAAAACGCAGGTCATAAATAGAATCGACCACCATTTTTTTCTCCGCAGACAACTTTTGGTAGGAGTCAACATTTTTGCGTTTCTCCTTTACGGAAAGGTTGAAGTAATAATTCAACAGCCTGTTGGAATAAATGGTCGCCATGTATTTAGACAGTTCCGGCGATTCGGTCACCAACAGAATATCCAGGTAATCTGTCGATGTTTTGCGCTTTACCGACAAGCTGCGGCCGATGGCATCGTGGTCATAGCCGTAGGCTCGGGAAATCTTATCGAGTGTAAAATCAAATTGTTGGCTAAAAGCAGGATCCGCCAGGCTATCGAGTTGGATTTGTTGGAGATCAGCGAAAAGTTGCTTTTTGTCTTCGTCCGAAAAATTGGAAAGACTGCGATTGGCTTGCCGAAATGGCTTTTCTGCGCTGTTGCCCCCTTCTGCCGCCAAGTCGTGTTGGAGCATTTCGATGGTAAGCAGTTTGAGGACGGCACGTGATTGGGTAAATTCAATAAGGTTCAAAAAGGCGTTTTCCACCTGATATTGCTGCACAAAGGCATCCGAATTGTCGGAATTGATGCCCTTATAGTTTACAATGCCCGTTGAAATGACAACATTCGCTTTGTATTTTTCCGGCTTGCTGCCGATAAACAAGAATGTCGTTACAGCTGCTATCGCCATAGCAGTCAAGATCAGCCACTTGCGGCGGGCCAATATGCCAATGAGGTAAGCAATATCCATAATCAGTTTGGGTGGGCAAAATGCTGCATGTCGTAGCAGCAGTATTATTATTAAGGCAAAGGTAGTGCCAAAGGATTAAAAGCAGAAAAGGCATTGGCATACGCGAACGTTTTCTGGTGTATGGATGTTATAGAAAAGTAAAATTACCCCACAAATTAACCCGCCACCCTTGTTTCTTGTTATTTTGTAGAATAAATTAAACCGTAAAACAGAAAACACACATTCTTGCGTTACAAAAGACTATTTAGGTCACTCAAAGCAACAATAATTTAGGACATGCAGTATCTACCAACACGCCGCAACGGCAAATCTGACTTTGGCAAATCCTCATTCGATATGAAACTCAAACCGTCACTCTTGCTATTCTCCTTTCTTGGGGTGCTCGGCATTGCTTTATTTTTCAACCTCAATTCGCCATACAACGGTGATCCGAACCCGAAGAAAGAAGCAGCGCTCATGAAAGCCGTGCTACAACACTTCAATGGTGTCCACTTCCAGCCCAAGGCCATCGACGATACATTCTCTAAGGAACTCTTTAACCTTTACCTGAAAAACCTTGACAGCGGCAAGCGCTTCTTCACCCAGGGCGATGCGAATCAAATGATGCCTTTCGAAAAGCAGCTGGATGATGAAGCAAACGAGGGCACTTTCCAATTTTTTGACCTGACGGTTTCACTGTGGGAGCAATCGCTGACTAAAACCCAGCTTTGGTATCGTGAAATCCTCGCTGCGCCTTTTGATTTTTCAAAAAATGAGTCGCTGGAAGCCAGCGGTGAAAAGCTGGCTTGGGCAAAAGACGATGCTGAACTGCGCGGTCGCTGGGACAAATGGATGAAGTACGAGGTCTTGAACCGTGTCACGGACGAACTTGAGAAACAAGATAAACCCGACTTCAAAGGCGAGAAAAAAAACTTTGAAGCGCACGAAAAAGAACAGCGCGAAAAAGTTTTGGACACTTATGACAAGTGGTTCAAGCGTATGCAAAAGCTAGATCGGGCCAAGCGTATGGAAATATACTTCAATTCCCTGACCAATGTTTTTGACCCGCACTCCGGGTACTACTCCCCCAGCGACAAGGAGAATTTTGACATTCAAATGTCAGGCAAACTTGAAGGTATTGGCGCTCGCCTGCAAAGCGATGGCGAAAAAACGACTGTAACTGAAATCGTAGCAGGTGGCCCCGCTTGGAAAAACAATCAGTTAGAAGCCAAAGATGTCATAACAAAGGTAGCCCAAGGCGCCACCGATGCCGAATCCATCGATATTATGGGTTGGGATATTGACGACGTGGTGTCAAAAATTCGCGGCCCAAAAGACACAAAAGTGACCCTGACGGTTCAAAAGTCTGATGGATCGGTGAAAGTAATTACCATCACACGCGATGTGGTTATCATGGAAGAAGGCTTTGCCAAGTCCTTGATCCTCAATGCCTCCAGTCAGGAGCAGAACAAAATTGGCTACATTTTTCTGCCAAAATTCTATGCTGATTTCACCCCTTCCGGGGTTACGTCTTGCGCCACCGATGTTCAAAAAGAAGTAGCCAAACTCAAAGCAGAACGAGTAAAAGGTATCATCCTTGACTTGCGCGGCAATGGCGGCGGTTCACTCCGCGATGTGATTCAAATGAGCGGGCTTTTCATTGAAGAAGGCCCAATCGTACAAGTGAAAAGCCGCAGCAAAAAACCTGAAATCATGAGCGACAACGACCAACGCGTGCAATGGGGTGGCCCATTGGTTGTCATGGTCAACGCTTACAGCGCTTCTGCCTCTGAAATTTTAGCCGCAGCCATGCAGGACTATGGACGCGCCGTAATAGTAGGCTCCACAGGCACTTACGGCAAAGGTACCGTGCAGCGTTTCTACGACCTTGATAACGTGGTATCTGATGAATCCGTAAAACCGCTGGGGTCCATGAAACTGACCATGCAAAAGTTCTACCGCGTCACTGGTAAAACAACCCAATTGGACGGCGTAACACCAGACATCGTTTTGCCCGATTTTTCCAACCTTATTGATAATGGGGAGCGGGAAACCGATTATCCGCTGGCATCAACGACCATTGACCCCGTTCCTTTCAACCAGACAGCCTACCATATTTCTGATTTGGAACAACTGAAAAAGAACAGTACAGGGCGGGTAAAAGCCGATCCAACGTTCCAATTGGTCACTGAAAACGCCAATCGCTTGCGCAAATTAAAAGACCAAACCGTATACCCGCTCCAACTGGAAAAGTTTGAGCAGTGGAATAAAAATCTTGATAAAGAAGCCGATCAGTATGATAACATCTTCAAGCCGATCGATGGTTTCAACATTAAAAACCTCACGGCGGATATTACGCAAATTGAAAGCGATACCTCTCGCATCGCACGCAACGAAAGTTGGATGAAGGATCGCAAGAAAGATGTACAGCTTTTTGAAACCGTACAGATCATGCTGGATATGCTGCGCATGGATGCTTTAGTAGGGAAACATTAAGGGGCAAGTTCGCAAAAAGGCAAATTGTGGGCAACGGGGTGGTTTGGTTGAGGATGTTTGCCTTGAGACCTTTTTAATTATATGATAATGGCAAGAGCCACCCCTTGTTTGGGATGGCTCTTGCTTTTTATGGAATAAGGCAAGCGTTGGCCTGCGAAGCATAAGGTAAAGGGCTGCATCCATAAAACAATTGTCATACAAACCTTGAATGGTATTGCCATTGCTGAATAGCTGTTGCACCATTTCAACGGGGGTTTTCCCAGGCTCATAAACATAATAGTAGGCAACAATAAGTTCATTCACCGAACTAGATTGCAGGGTAAAGGGACCATAGGAAGCAAGCCCCACCCGTTGTCCGGGTGCATTGCCAAGCGCTTGCTCTGAATTGCCGTTCGGATCACTTGGGTTGCCCGCATACATTACACCATTGTTCGGCGCAGGGCTTCCATCTGCAAATCGGCCAGATAATAGGTTGTAATATTCTGACGCTTGCAGGTTGTCTGCATTTTCAAGGGCCATGATATGGCGAAGTTGTACTTCATACCCTAAAGTATCCAATGGCCCGCGCAGCATATCAACGGCCATCACCGGAATATTTTGCCCAAATCCGCCTTCATCATTCAAGTCGCCATTGTAGGCATACATGATATTCTTATTAGGGATACTTCCCATAAAATCATCCCCCGGGTTGCCAATATCGAAATCAGCGAACAAGCCGAGATAGCATGAATTAATATCCGTATCAGTCCTGTTAATAATTTTGTACCGGACAATCAGGGCATTGTTGAGCGGTGATGAATTGTTGGATTTATAGGCCAAAATCTGGGCCTGAACCTCTAAAGCAATTGGACCAAAGCCTGAAGGGTGTGCCGTAAAGCTGTTATATACCAACCAGTTTTGTTCATCGGGATAGCGGTTCAGGGATACAATCAGTTTGATCGTTTGCAGTTACAATTCCCCGCAGGTTGCCCGAAGGATCAATGCCTGCAAACCAAAGCCCAGAACCCTTAAGCAAGGTTTTCTCTGCCAGTCCAGGCTGAATGGGGATAAATTGTCCTTGTTGTCCGTCGTTGAACAGGATTCCGTTAGATTGGATCAGCGCCTTTACGGCGTTTCTCTGGATGACCTTACTGACCGACTGGGCGCTTAGCACCACTGACAGGCAGACCATGATGCTCCAAAAAATTAGAAATCGTTTCATGATGATAGAATTTAGTAAATGTGAATGTTTGAGTTCGGAGAGATAATGGCAAAGCTATGGGCAGCTCAACTACAAGACAAGCCAAGTTTTATCATAAGTCAGGTTTCTAACAGGGCTGATTTTACCCTTTTTCGTATGCGTTAGCCCTTCGTTTTCAAAGGCTAGGAGCCCAATATTCCAGATGCCTATTTGGCGTGCCCAAATTTATCCACAAAAGTTATCCACATTGTTAAGAAGTAGATTGATTTTTTTCTATTATTGATAATCAACTAGTTATGATAGTTATCAACATTATGTGGAAAAAACGTCTTGTCTAATCGCTAATTATACGTACTTTCGCTTTCGCTTCGCTGCTGATGTGGTGGGCAACTTTTATTCCGCCTTTCTGAGTACGTCCCTTCATTTCAAGATGACATTTTTAACTGGTATCCATTTACCAGTAAAGGGAGCGTCTGCTGTAGGAAATTCGCCAACAAACGCTAATTCCGTCACTTCTCCGGTTGTCAAGGAGGCTTAAAGCTTTCACTCAAATAGTCAACTTTTTTAAAAAATAATAGTCAATACCCTACCGATTCAATCAATTATGGCACAAAATGTAAACATAAAACCGGAACCCATCCTGGCAGAAAACCCTGACAGATTCGTCCTTTTTCCGATCAAATACGGCACCATCTGGGAATGGTACAAAAAATCGGTCGCCTCTTTCTGGACTGCAGAAGAGGTAGACCTCACCCAGGACATGAACGACTGGGAAAACAAGCTCACCGACAACGACCGCAAATTCATCAAACATGTCCTGGCTTTTTTCGCAGCCAGTGATGGCATCGTGAATGAGAACCTGGTGCTCAATTTCATGCGGGAAGTGCAAATACCCGAAGCACGTTGTTTCTACGGCTTCCAAGTCGCCATCGAGAACATCCATGCCGAGATGTATTCGCTGCTGATCGACACCTATATAAAGGATCCCAAGGAAAAAGACTTTTTGTTCAACGCCCTTCAAAACCTGGAGTGCGTTTCAAAAAAAGGCAACTGGGCACTGCGCTGGATCGACAATGCGCCATCTTTTGCACACCGGCTCATAGCCTTTGCGGCAGTAGAGGGTATTTTCTTCAGCGGCTCGTTTTGCTCCATTTACTGGCTCAAAAAACGCGGCCTCATGCCCGGCCTCACCTTCTCCAACGAGCTCATCAGCCGCGACGAAGGCATGCACTGCGATTTCGCTTGTCTGCTCTACTCCATGCTGGAAAACCCGCTCGACCCGAAAGAAGTAACTGCCATCATCACGGAAGCCGTCGAGTATGAAAAAGAATTCGTCACCGACGCCCTTCCCGTCAGCCTCATCGGCATGAACGCGGAACTGATGAGCGAATACATCGAATTCGTGGCCGACCGCCTGCTGATGTCTCTTGGCTGTGAAAAAGCCTACGGCACCGCTAATCCATTCTCCTGGATGGACATGATTTCCATCCAAGGCAAAACCAATTTCTTTGAAAAGCGTGTGGGCGATTACCAAAAAGCGGGCGTTATGGCGAATAGGGAAGATCAGGTTTTCAGCACAGAAGCAGATTTTTAGAGTGATGAGTTATGAGTGATGAGTGATGAGTGATGAGTGATGAGTGATGAGTGATGAGTGATGAGTGATGAGTGATGAGTGATGAGTGATGAAATTGGCATTTGAAGACCAAAAAAATTGAATTCTGAACCTAAAAATTTAAATAATGGGAAAGTTTGTTATTTCTCTCCGTAAGAACGGAGAGTTCCAATTCAACCTGAACGCTGGAAATGGCCAGGTCATTTTGTCGAGCGAAGGCTATGCTGCAAAAGCATCCTGCCTCAATGGCATCGAGTCGGTACGCACCAATGCTGCGGTAGAAGGCCGCTTCGAAAGCAAAGATTCTACCAATGGCAAGTTCCACTTCAACTTGAAATCCAGCAATGGTCAGGTTGTTGGCAGCAGCCAGATGTACGAAAATGCAGCATCGCGTGATAACGGTATAGAGTCGGTGAAGAGCAATGCACCGGATGCAACGGTGGAAGACGAGTCGGCGGCGTAATTTTCCAATATGGGGATGGCTAAAAGTGTCATCCCCACATTAGATCAAGTACTTGAGCTAATAGTTAAATGTCAAATTACTTGACTTTGACAACTTGGAATCAAATGGAATCAACTACATCTTAATAATTTAACCAATCCAAATCAAAATCCATGGAATCAAAAAAGATTCACCTTAAAAACTCAGTAGTGTTTTCCCCAATAACAGCACGAGAAAGAATCATTAAACAAATTGAAGAAGATTTGTCTGATGAGGAAATTGCAAGTGCTTATACTACGTTGGAAAGAGCTGACTCAAGTGGGTTAACACATAGAATTTCTAATTTTACATGGAACAATAGTGATTTTACTGTAATCTTAGAGACTGGTATTACTCACTTGTAAAACTGATAGTTTTTTATTTGCTTGACTTTGCCGAACGGAAGACCCATTCACAAAAAAGCTCAAGAAGCTTGTCAAAACTCCAACCAACAAATTGAAGACCATTTTTCCGAGGTCGGAAAAATGGTCGAATTAGGATCTGGTGCAAAAAGGAATATTAAGGACTTTATGCTCACACGATACGCCTGCTACCTCATTGCTCAAAACGGTGATTCATCCAAAGAACCCATAGCGTTTGCTCAGACGTATTTTGCAGTACAGACGCGCAAACAAGAGTTGATTGAAGAACGGTTACAACTTGCAGAACGACTCAAGGCTCGTGAAAAACTCGAAGCAACAGAAAGTGAATTATCGCGATTGATTTACGAGCGCGGTGTTGACAGTCAAGGCTTCGCCCGAATTCGCAGTAAAGGAGATGCTGCACTGTTTGGCGGAACCACAACGGCCCAAATGAAAAAGAAAATAGCCGTGCCAGATAATCGCCCTTTAGCAGATTTCTTGCCGATATTAACCATAAAAGCAAAAGACTTCGCAGCTGAAATCACCAATTTCAACGTGAAAAAAGAAGACTTAATTGGAGAGCAGAAGATAACCCAAGAACACGTCAAAAATAACACCGATGTCCGTAACCTATTGACGAAACGCGACATATTTCCTGAAAACCTGCCACCAGAAGAGGACATTCGTAAGTTGCAGCGGCGGGTGAACTTGGAAACAAAAAAGGTTATTGGGGATACGAAAAAGTTGAAACCGCCGAAATAAGGCAAGTCGTAATGGAGGATTTTTGTTTCAGCAATCAAACTACAAAGATTACAATACCCTATGATAAAAAACCGAAAACTCATTTTTCTAGTAATCGGAGCAATACTAATTGCTGTTTCTTTAGTAATAGTATTTACTCGTCCTGCATTAAGTTCTTTTTTCGATTTTAGCAGCACGGGGCCTATCGGAGACACAATCGGAGGCATTACGTCTCCCTTATTTAACCTGCTTGGAGCCATTCTGGTCTTTTTATCGTTTAGAGAACAATACAGAGCAAACGAGTTGCAAGTAAACGCATTAAATTCATCAAGAGCATTTGAAAATATTGAAAAAATGCTCAATGAGATTAACAGAGAAATTCAAAATTTAGAATATAGTTGGACAATATCAAAGTCTAACGGTAAGGTAATTGAAAGTCGGGATTTTGAATTTAAGGGTGTAAAGGCAATCACAGCTTTTGCTGGAAAAATACTTGAACTTAATAATGGAAAAATATTGCTTGATTTTACAAGAGACTTATTGTATGTTCTAGACATAATAGAATATGCTGTTAATAAAATCAATAACTATCCATATGATAAAAACGATAAAGAGTTTTTTTTGAAAAGGATAAGTAACCTATGGATAATAAAACTAAACCCAGCACTAATTGAAGTCTCAAAAAACATAGACTTAGTGACTTTAATTAAAAACCCCAAACATAACATAATAGAAGCAGCAAATGCTATTCAAGATAAACTCATTGCTGTTTCTGCTCTTTTTGATGAAGATTCTGAATACCCTTTTAAATATCAGTAAAAAGCCTTAAACCAACCATCACCACAAATCGAAACAAAATAATAACAAACCATTTCACACTTTTACCACTATGATGCAAGTAATCAAACGTTCCGGTCGCAGAGAGGTAGTGTCGTTCGATAAGATCACGGCGCGGCTCCGCAAACTTACGTACAACCTCGATACCAATTATGTCAACCTCTTTGAGGTGTCGAAAAAAGTGATCATGGGTCTTTACGACGACGTGACCACTGTTGAACTCGACAACCTCGCGGCTGAAACCGCCGCCACCATGGCCACAATCCACCCCGATTATGCCCTGCTGGCCGCGCGTATTGCCGTGAGCAACCTCCACAAAGAAACGGAGAAGTCCTTCGCCAAGGTTATCAACAACCTCTACAATTATGTAGACCCTAAAACGGGCGATCGCGCTGGGCTAATCAGCGATGAGGTGCACAAGATCGTGCAGAAGAACAAAGAACAGCTCGATTCTGCGATCATCTTCGACCGCGATTTCGACTTCGATTACTTCGGTTTCAAAACCCTGGAGCGCAGCTACCTGTTGCGCATGAATGGCCATGTGGCAGAACGTCCACAGCACCTCTTCATGCGCGTCGCTGTGGGCATTCACGGCAACGACATCGATGCAGCCATCGAAACCTACAACCTGATGAGCGAGCGCTGGTTCATCCACGCCACGCCTACTCTATTCAATGCTGGCACACCAAAGCCACAGCTTTCTTCCTGCTTCCTGCTGTCTATGACTGACGACAGTATTGAAGGCATTTTTGAAACGCTTTCCCGCTGCGCCCTTATCAGCCAAAGCGCAGGCGGCATCGGCCTTAGCATCCACAACATCCGTGCAACGGGTTCCTACATCAAAGGCACTGGCGGCACCAGCAATGGCATCATCCCGATGTTGCGCGTATTCAACGACGCAGCGCGTTACGTGGACCAAGGCGGTGGCAAGCGAAAAGGCGCGTTCGCCGTGTACCTGGAGCCTTGGCACGCCGATATTTTTGAATTTTTGGAACTGAAAAAGAACCACGGCAAGGAAGAAATGCGCGCCCGCGACCTGTTCTATGCCCTGTGGATTTGCGACTTGTTCATGGAGCGCGTGAAAAGCGATGCCGACTGGTCTTTGTTCGACCCGAACGAAGCGCCCGGCTTGTTTGACGTGTACGGTGAAAAATTTGAAGCACTGTACACCCAATACGAAACCGAAGGCCGCGCCCGCAAGGTGGTCAAAGCCCGCGACGTGTGGACAGCCGTACTGGAAAGCCAAACCGAATCAGGCACTCCGTACATTCTATACAAAGACGCTGCGAACAAGAAGAGCAACCAGCAAAACCTGGGCACCATCCGCTCTTCCAACCTCTGCACCGAAATCATTGAATACACATCGAAGGACGAGGTAGCGGTGTGCAACCTGGCTTCTATCGCCTTGCCAAAATTCGTTATTGATGGCAAGTTTGATTTTGGAAGACTGGCCGAAATCGTGCAGGTAATCACCCGAAACCTGAACAAGGTCATCGATATCAACTACTACCCTATTCCGGAGGCAAAGAACTCCAACATGCGCCACCGCCCCATCGGGCTTGGTGTACAAGGGCTAGCCGATACCTTTATCCTGCTGGGCATGGCTTTCGACAGCGATGCCGCTAGGGAGTTGAACAAGGATATTTTTGAGGCAATTTACTTCGCTGCGGTGACAGAAAGTTGCAATTTGGCGGAGAAAAACGGCCATTACGAATCGTTCCCAGGTTCTCCATTGAGCAAAGGCTTATTCCAATTCGATCTTTGGGATGTAACCCCGTCAGCTCATTGGGATTGGGCGAGCTTGCGCGAGCGCGTAAAAAAAGTAGGCGTGCGCAACTCCCTGTTGGTGGCACCCATGCCGACTGCCAGCACCAGCCAAATCTTGGGCAACAACGAATGCTTCGAGCCGTACACCAGCAATCTCTACACGCGCCGCACCCTCGCGGGCGAGCACATCGTGGTGAACAAACACCTCATGCGCGACCTCGTGCGCCTCGGTATGTGGGATGAAGAAATGCGCGAAGCCATCATGGCTGCCAACGGTTCCGTTCAAGGCATTGTAGACATCCCACAAGAAGTGCGCGATGTGTACAAAACAGCCTATGAAATCAGCCAAAAGGTGATCATTGACATGTCGGCCGACCGCGGGGCATTTATCTGCCAAAGCCAAAGCCTGAACGTGTTTATGGAGGCGCCAACTTTCGCCAAACTCTCGTCCATGCACTTCTACGCCTGGCAGAAAGGCCTGAAAACGGGCATGTACTACCTCCGTTCAAAAGCAGCAACCGATCCGATCAAGTTTACGCTGAGCAAAAAGCACCAGCAGAAATTTGTGGCCAACGCCAATGCAGGTGACCCTGTGGTGAGCGCAACGGTGCCCGCAATTGATACAAAAGCAGCAAAAGTACCCGTAACCATGAGCGCCCTTGATGTAGATGCTGTTGCTGGAAAAATTTGCAGCATTGACAACCCTGACTGCGAAGCATGTTCAGCATAAACTGTTTTTACGGTGGACGGTAGACGGTAGACGATGGACGGTTGCACAGCATTAGTGATATTGGGAATTTGAATGTTTCAGCACTAAAACCAATTTATTTTTGGTTCACAATTATTTAGATTAAAGTGCTGAAATTCAATGCCATAATGAATAACAAATGCTGCGTCTACCGTCCACCGTACGAAGTCATCGACTGCCGGCAGGGGCAATAAAGCTGGAACTTTCCCTTTACCCTCTACTTGAAACGCACTTTCCCACATTGTTTCTTCCGGCCGCTGCTGCCGAGCAGTCGTTTTTAGTTGCGTAACGCCAACCTTCGGTTGGGGAGTTTATAAGCTCCCCAACTGAAAGTTGGGGGTACGTAAAAAGGCGACCCCGTTTGGGATCGCCTTTTTATATTTCAACTAGTTCAGGATTCGTATTTTAAACCGATTTCCCCTGGTTCTTTTCAGAAATAATATCTTTTAGCTCTTTCAGAAAAGCATATTGCTCGGGTAATACCCGCTTAAATGCCACTTTAACGGCGACATAAGTCCCTTTTTCAAAATCAGGGAGCAAACTTTTCAGGTGCAATTTTGCTTTTTCTTTTGCCACGCGGTAGTCCTCGTACATGAGCGCGCGCAGGGAAGGTATTTCGTGCCAATCTGCTTCGATGGCGATGGCATTGCGGGATTCTCCCAGGTGATTTGTTACCGTATCAAGCTGAATTCGGTGTGCCGGAAAACGCTCGGCATTGTTGTCTTCCGAGGCAGGAGCAGTTAGTGCGCCATGCTCCGTTTCGTTTTCATCGTGATTTACTAAAAACACTTCCAGCCCGCTTTCACGCACCCGGTAAATAATCACGTCCAATTTTTCGTTCGCTTGCATCAGATAATCGCCATTTGAAAGATAAAACATCTTCTGGGCATAAAGGTTCGCTTTCGCTGCCCTGGAATCCAAAAGATGCTGCAAGGTAACACAATCAAATACGAATCGTTTTGATTTTTGGATTTTTAGATGCTGGCGGTGCCTTTTTTTCAGCGGGTTGTCCATCCTTTTTTTCTTCCATGCGCAAGCGTTCTTCTGGCAAAACTCCACCATCAGGGGTGTCTATGGCGCTGTTTTCATCATTTTCCGGGAAACTAAACCCTGGTGGAAATGCCCATTGAAAACCTTCTCCAAAAGGCGCCATTCCGTCAAATAAAGAATCGAAATCCCCAAAGCCGCGCATTGAGGCCGAATCCTGGCCAAAAGGCGAAAAGAAAAAGCCGCTGCCCCTACCATTGCCACCGATCAAAGTGTCGAAACTGAAGGAAAAAGTGGTGTCCCACTTAAACTCAGGCATGGCAAACCCGTTGCCACCTGGCGACATTTGCTGAAATTGCTGCATGAGCTGGCGCTGCATCTCCAGCATTTGTTGCTGGATGTCTTGCACGGAGGGGTCTTTTTTTGTTTGACCTATAGCTGATCCAGCTAGCATGCAACAGAGGAAAAATAAGGATATTTTTTTCATTGTATAATAAATTATGGTTTCATGGTTTCATGGTTAAAAGGTTTCATGGTTTACGCGATCTGTGGTTGCATTGAAACTTTATTTCAAAATTGACAATAGATCGCGTAAACCATGAAACCTTTTAACCATGAAACCATGAAACCCTAGTTTAGCTGATATTCCGGGCTTGCCATCAATTGAATCATCGCTGACTGAATAAACGTTTCCCGGCTGCTCTGGTTCACATTTTTCTGTATAACGTTTAAGGGCAGCGTTTTCGTTGAGGCTTGCCAAAGAAATGCTGCGAGTTGCAAAATTATTTCATTTTCTGGTGTTTTTCCAAATAAATCTAGCACCGGTTGCCAGTCAATGGTGGCGGAAAAACGCTGCTGCTGACCTTTTCTGCCTTGACCCATTTGTTGGTCGTCGTCGGCTTTTGTGCGCACATCGAAGTCTTGGTTGGCATAAAGCAGCTGCGGGATGCGCATGCGCAGCATGAGCGAACTGCTGTCGATCCAATTGCGGCCGCCGGGCCATCCCGCTACGTTTGGCGGATAAAAAAGGACTTGACCCAGCGCTTTTTGCAGCAACAACTGTGCTTCCGGATCGGCCAGTTCAAGGGGTAAAACGCGGCGCATACCCACCCAAAGTTCCAGGGGCGATTTTATTTTTGAACCTACATTTTCCGGGACGTAAAACCAGTCGCTTTGCACGATGTCGTTCAATAGCCGCATGATTTCATAACCGGAGTCATAAAGTCGGTCGCCCAGCCAGGTGATGCGCTCCGCCGGGATATTGGTTTCATTCACCAGGAATTTGTACAGCTTCCGGGTAATAAAATAGGCTGTCTGGCGCTTTTCAAGCAAAATATCCAGCACATCATCGCCGTCGAAATTGCCGGTTTTGCCCAGCAGGGTCTTGCTGTCTGCGTCGTGATCCCATTTCCGGAAAGCGAATTCGCCATTGAGCCGAAATCCCCAACCCGTGAAAGCGCGGGCGGCCTCCTTGACATCCTCCTCGCTGTAATGACCCCGGCCGAGGGTAAAAAGCTCCATGACTTCGCGGGCGAAGTTTTCGTTGGGGTGTTTTTTCTTGTTTTGCTGGTTGTTGAGAAATGCCAGCATGGCGGCTGATTTGGAAACTTCCCGGAGCAGGTCACGGAAATTACCGAGGGCATGGTCGCGCACAATGGCCAGCAGTTGTTGCTGATACAAGATATTGATGTTGCGGCTGGCGAAATGCCCATGCCAGAAAAACGCCATTTTTTCCCGCAATTGCGCTTTAGAATGCGTCATTTCCTCCAACCAGAGCAGGTTCAGGTTTTGCAAATCTTCGCGGCTTTGGGTTTTGAGCTGCTTTTTCTCGTCTTTACTCAGGTCGCGGCGCTCCATTTTGCCTATTTCGCCAACACCCATGAGCAGTCCGTTTACCGCACTGCTGGCCACATCAAAATGCTGGGGGGAGGGCGCAGATTCATCTTTGAGCTTCGGCCACCAGGATTCAGGGGGAAGGGCCATCCATTTTTCCCAACTTTTCGTGCGTGGGCCGAAGCCGAGGCGACAGAGGAGATGGTTTAGTTTGTTCATGCGTTTGCCCGTTAGATTTTTTGCCGCGCAGTTTTTACCACGTAGTTTTTTTACCACATAATTTTTCACCACATAGCGCACATAGAACACATAGCACTTTTGACGATGACATCGTTTGGGTGCTGTGGCAAAAGGTGTGGCTTTTAAAGGTGGTATTGAATGGTCGGCTGCTGATTCTTAAAGAACCAGAACGATTGATAGACCAAATGCAGCGAACAATGTTTAATCCCTAACACAATTTTAAAGGCTGTGTATCTTTGTGGCTGTTGGCTGTTGAATGTTGGCTGTTGGCAGCACAGCAGTTGTGAATATTCTTGGGTTTGTTTTTCAGCAGGCTTAGCAATTACTTTCTACTATTTGTTCAACCTGCTGAAAAACATAGCCCAAAAAACGTAGGGTGTTGTGCAGCCAACGGCCAACAGCCAAAAGCTAAAAGCCAACAGCCAACGGCCAACGGCCAACAGCCAAAAGCCAACAGCCAACGGCCACCAGCTAAAAGCCTTTTAACATGAAAAACATAGCCATACTTACAGGCGGCGATTCCGCCGAACGCGTCATTTCACTCAAAAGCGGCCAAATTGTGCGCGAGCATTTGCCGAAGGACAAGTACCGCACATTTCTGATCGACTTGCAAAATTCGAACTGGAGCGACCTGGATACGGGTACGCCCGTGGATAAAAACGACTTCAGCCTCACCCTGAAGGGCGAGCGCATCCATTTCGACTGCGCCTTTGCGGCCTTGCACGGCAGTCCACTCGAAGACGGCAAAATGCAGGGTTATTTGGAGATGATGGGCATTCCTTACACTTGCTGCAATGGTTATGTGAGTGCGCTGACCATGAACAAGCACAACACCAAAATGCAATTGGCGCCCTACAATATTCCGATGGCGAAGTCGGTGTTGCTGCACAAAGGCATGCCTGTTGACACAGCGAAACTGCTGGAAATGGGGCTTCCCTTGTTCGTAAAGCCCAATGATAACGGCTCCAGTTTCGGTATTTCCAAGGTGAAAACCACGGAAGCCTTGATGCCTGCCATTGAGGAAGCATTTAGATACAGCCGTGAAACCATTGTAGAATCCTTTTTACCTGGTCGGGAATTCTCCAATGGGGCGTTGCGCGTGCATGGCAAGGTGGTGGTATTGCCCATCACCGAAATCATCCCGGAGACCGAATTTTTCGACTTCGCGGCCAAATACGAAGGAAAATCGAAGGAGGTTACCCCGGCGGATATTTCTCCTGCCCTGACACAACAATGCCAGGAACGCTCGGGCTTGTTGTATGATATCCTGAAATGCACCGGGGTGGTACGCTTCGACTATATCCTCGTCGGCGACACGTTTAATGTGCTGGAAGGCAATACGATTCCTGGGTTGTCACCTGCCAGTTTGATACCGCAACAAGCGGTAGCGCATGGATGGGAATTGGGGGCGTTTTTTTCTTTGTTGATTGAAGAATCGTTGGCTGCCCAGCAATAGCCCCCAAGGTCAATGTCGTTGAATTGAGTTATTTCGAATCTCTTGGCGAAGACCTTCCAGGTTTTTAAAACCTGGAAGGTCTAACGCTCGAATAGAATTAAATTTTGTTGACTATCCCAGCCCAAACCTTCAGACACAACCCTGAATAAGTCAAAACAAATCCAGCCCCCTCTGGCTCCTTCCTTTTTAACACAGAGATAAATCCAGAAAACTCGGGATGATTTTCCGTCAAACCGTCCCCCTGTTCCGCGTCCGCCAAATCGAAAGCATCATCCTTCCGGCAAATATCGGCGCTGACAGGACACTACCGATCCCAAAAAACAGCATCTCATTCCAGATGTATGTTTCGGTCGCCATTTTTTCCGCAGCCGGAAGGTGGCCCGTGAGCGGCTCCCAGGTATTGTTTTCAATATACACCATGAAAGCACTCACACCATCAACGAGCAAGAACGTCGCTGGAAACATCAACAACAACATTACTATTTTCACAATTTGATTTTCTGCTAAAAAAGTGTGCTGCAACAAAAAGATATGACGCGCGAACGTGACCATCGCGACAATAAATAGGATGTTCGTGGTTTGGAACGGCCACACATACATTGCCTTGTTGATGGGCGATAACACCGCCCAAACCACCACCGCGGTAATGACCCACCAAGTGAGCTCAAGCAGGATGCGTACTATTAATTGTTTTTGCATGAAATAGGTTTTTTCCAAAAATGGAAGCCGCTGTTCAGAACGGAGGTCAAAGGTATGAAATTAGCTGTTGGCTGTTTTACCCGCCGTAGCTGTTGCGCAGGAGGGTTGCCATTGGCTGCACAAGGAAACAAACTTTTCCGGGTTTTGATTTTCAGCCCCATTATTAATATTAGATTCAAATAGCTTGAGCTGCAGGAATATAATTTCGTGGCAAACTGCCCAAGCTGTGCTGTCAACGGGGAGTGTTCAAAAGTCCCCTGATTTTCCGACCTTGCCGCTGAAAAACAACGCTCCAAAAAAGCACAAAAGCTGTCCAAACCGTCCACCGTCTACCGTCCTTCATGTCTGAGCCGCTAAAAAACATATTCTCCCGCCCACTCGTTGAAACGTTTGCCGCTGACGTGCAAAACGTTTGGTCTGCGTTTCCAAGACAGGATTTTTTGAACCAATTGTTTGACAAATCTTATGAGGCTTTAGAACTAAAACAGCGCATCCGGCAAATCAGCCACATGTTGCGGGCGCAGCTCCCGGAGGAATACCCGAAAGCGCTGGATATTTTGCTGCAAACAACGCAGGGTTACCTCGACAAACACGGCGACAAACTGACTTTTGAATACATATTTCTACCCGATTTTGTGGAAGCTTACGGGCTCGACTACCCGGACGAATCCATTCCAGCATTGGAAACGCTTACCCGCTGGAGCAGCGCGGAATTTGCCATCCGGCCATTTTTATTGCATTATCCCGAGCGCATGTACGCCCAAATGCTGGAATGGTCGGAGCATCCCAGCCCGATGGTGCGCCGCTTGAGCACAGAAGGTATACGCCCGCGCCTGCCCTGGGGAAAGGGAGTGCCTGCCCTCAAACAAGACCCAAGCCCCATTTTGCCCATCCTGGAACGCTTGAAAAACGACCCGGCAGAAACCGTGCGACGCTCCGTAGCCAACAACTTGAATGATATTGCCAAAGATCACCCTCAGCTTGTGTTAGACTTTGCCGAACGCTGGCGCGGGCTTTCGCCTGAAACTGACTGGGTAGTGCGCCATGCTTGTCGGGGACTGCTAAAAAAAGGAAATGTTGTCGCGCTTGCCCATTTCGGGTTCGAGCAAAACCTGAAAGGCCTTGAAATTTCCGAGTTGCGGCATTCGGTTCATGTCAAGGTTGGTGAGCGCCTCGATTTTTCATTTTTGGTAAAAAACAGCTCCCAAATGCCCGCGCAAGTCCGCCTTGAATACGGCATCGAGTACCAAACCCTTTCTGGCAAAATATCGTATAAAGTATTCAAAATAAAGGAGTTAAAACTGTCGCCAGGGGAATTTCAGTATATAAATCGCCACCAGCGTTTTTCGGATTTTACCACCCGGAAGCATTATCCTGGAAAGCATTTGCTGCGCATTTTAGTCAATGGCGCGGCGAAAGCGGAAGGCCCATTCACCGTTGGCGCATGAACTTCCCTACCCGCCACAACCACGACCACTCCCGTTGCAGCCTGAAATAGGGTTGTTGCTGTGCGCCAAAATCGCGGCGGCCCATTTCGATGGCGCGGATCATGCTGCCTTCAAAATCGAATACAGGCACTTCAAGGGTGTTTTTTGCATACCGTATCGCTTCCCATTTTAGCAACAGCGCTGAACCAGAATTGCGCAAATCAGGATCGTCGCCACTCGCGAGGTAATAGGCGGATTGGCTGTCCCAGACAAGCATCGCAGCTGAATGTACGCTGCCTGTTTCGGGATCCGTGGCGAAAAAAAGCTGACAGCAATTATGGCTGGATAGTGCAGCATAAAGCCGCTGGAAAAATTCCGGGGAGAATGGCAGGCTCAAACCTTGCCGGGCAAAACTCAAACCAATAAGGCGCAGCAGTTCGCTGAGCGGCAAGTCGGAACGAACCCTCAATTGCTCCCCGGCCGTCCGAATTTTTTTCCGGTAAGCTTTGCTGATATTGTTGAACAGGGTTTCTTCCGGCTGATCCAGGGCCAGGGTATAGGAGTAGCGGGTGCTTTGCCGGAAACCGCGCCAGAAAAATGGCAGCCAGTTGGTCAGTGCATAATTCGTGTCTTGCTCAAATGCCGCCAAATCCTTGGGCATTTGTTCCAGCAAGGCTTCATACAAACGGTTTTCATCGTTCAGGTTTCTGCATTCCGGCATAAGGTAAGGGCCGAGAAACTTACAGAGTTGCGGCATGGCTACGTAGCGCCAAAAGAACTTTTTTTTCAGGAAAAACGGTAAAGCGGCCACTATCCGGCCTCCTTTTTCCACCAATACAGCATCCCAAACCCCGCCTTGGCACACGGCATCCAGGTACCAGGGCTGCATGAACAGCGGCATATCGGGCGCGGTGGCCGCAAATTTTCGGTAGGATTCCTGGTTTGTCATGCGTTAAAGGCACAAAAGTAGCACCCCTGCTCACAATACTTTCCAAATACCCAAGGTTCCGCTTATTTTTGCTCCACGATGGGACAAATCAACTGGGTTTACCTCGACAACTGTGGCGGTCGGCATCGCGTTGGCTTGTTCCATGGCGACCGGACAGGGCATTTGCTGATCCACTGCAACATGAAAGTGGTGCAGATCGACTTTTCGGTACTAGAAACCAAAACCTACTCCTTTTTCATTGAAGATGAACTTTGTGAAGTCATCGCCGAAAAAATGCAAAACGGCCGTTTTGGCTACGAATTCCGGGTAAACAAGACCATAGACACGCCCCGCAACCGCATCCGCAGGGTGGATAACCGGCGAAACAACAGGTTATTGGCCCTTTTCATTGTTGGTGTGGTGATCGTGATCGCCGGCTTTGTCTTTGCCCTGACCAGTTATGGAAAACGGGAGGATATGCGCAGGATGTCAAAAACAAGCATCGCCCACAACCTTGGAAAATCGAACCAGCGAAAGTTGATGGAAACGGGTCGTTCCAGTGTCAGCACCCTGCATGTGGAAGCAATCAATGCAAAAAGAATTGGGGTGTACACCTTCAAAACAGCCGACAGCATCGAAATACGGGGTGTTTTTGAAGTAGCAGACACGGGCATGATCCTGCTGCAAAACGGGTTCCCACTCCGCAACGGCGACAGTTTTGACACCTACTACCTGCCTTCCGACCCACAAGCTCACCGGGTGGAATTGTTCCAGCCGACCAAAGCAACGGTAACCCGTTATATCGCCCATGCTTTAGCGGTAGAGGAGCATAGTTCCGGCGATTCCAGGGGAAAAAGCCTATGCCGGGTACTCACCGTAGCAGAACTTCTGCAGTGGCCGGCTTTGGCCGATTTTATTTTTCAAGATAAAACGGCGGTGGAGAATCCAGCACACAACAAAGAGACTTATTTGCGGCTGGTACGCGGGGGGGAGGTGGAGAAAGCGGTGGCGGCGGGGTGTTGGGATAAATAGACAGGCGCAAATAATTGGAAACATTAGGTTGATGGCCTATATTTGTAGCCACTAAAAACGCCCCGATAATAATGACATGCCAGATCAATTCTGGAAACGCCAATTGCGTAAATTTGACCGGAAGGGTTGGGTTCGCGCAATTGGCGTTTTTGGGCAATGAGATAGCGCACATACCCGCAACAGACGACTGTGCTAAGTAGGGGAGATGGGACTTGGCATAGTCGTTAGTTGTGGCTAACCCGTAGTTGGGCTAGATAAGAAGGTGCCAAAAGCAATAATTTGTGTTATCTTTGCTCCAAAATTAAAAAAGCATGTCAGATGTACTAATTTTACAAGAACGTATAAGGAACTCGATTTTTGTCGGCGAAAGCGACTTTAGAGAGTTTAAATCAGCGTTGGAAGGTAAACCTGATAGTAAAAGACCTCGCTTAGTAAAAAAAATATGTGAGGACATTGCAGAAGCTTTAGTTGCTTTTGCTAATACTGATGGAGGAGAATTAGTCATCGGCATAGAGGATGATATAACAATTACTGGTGTGCCACATTCTGAAGAGGATATTGAGACAATGCTCAATGCAGTAAACTCTCACATTTTTCATGGGCAAGAGCTGCCAATAGTATATAAACTTAAATTGAGGATTGAAGATAAGACTATTTTGTTTTTCCAAGTTGACAAGGGAACTTCCGAAATCTTCCAACTTCCTGATGGAAGGGTAGTAATTAGGAAAGATAAGAGAACAGTTCCTGTCAGAATAAAGAACCTTCAATTTGAGCAACAAGAAGTTAGATCGAGAGAATATGACAGACATCTCGTTGACGGAGCGACTCTTAATGACTTGAATATTGAGTTAATACAGAATTTAGCAGATACCTATATAAAGGGGTTAACTGTTGAAAGATATTTGCAACAACTTGGGTTAGCAGAATATTCAATTAGTGGATTAAGGATTCGGCGTGCAGCGTTACTTTTATTTGCTAAAGACATACAGCGCTGGCATCCTCGTTCACAGGTTAGATTTATACGAATTAACGGAACGGAACTCTTATCTGGGGATAAATATAATGTGCTGAGTGATGAATTTATACAAGGCAATATATATGAATTGATTTTTAAGGCATGGGAAATGCTACGACCTTATTTAGCGTATAAAACAGAGTTTGGGGGAGACTCAAAGTTTGAGCAAAAATATATTTATCCAGAGGATGCTTGTAGAGAGGCTCTCTTGAATGCTATTGCCCATAGAGATTATTCCAATAGCAATGGAATTGAAGTACATATTTTAAATGATAGAATGGAAATTAAGAGCCCTGGTGCTTTACTTTCCACACTAACAATTTCAGATTTAGAGGCATTGGACAACCGGCATGAATCTAGAAATGCTAAGATTGCTTACGTTTTGAAAGTTAGTAAATTAATGAGAGAGATGGGAGAGGGCATGAAAAGGATATTTACGCTTATGCTGGAAAATAAATTGCAAAAACCTAAATTATATTCGAATACAGTTTGGTTCACCGTTACGCTATTTAACAAGTCGGATTTTACCCCTTTACAGCAATAGTTTTTGAAATTATTTAACAATCTCAAATTATCGTCACCCCAAAAGAGAATATTAGTTACAGGCATGGATAACAATGAGTTATCTCCTTTTGATATTTATAGCGCTATCAACTCTAGAGATAGGAATACCTATGACAAAGAAGTTACTTCACTTAGGAATAATGGCCTGCTAATACAGATTAGAACTAATATTCAGGCAAAAAATATAGCTTTTAAACTTCGAAAAGACAAGGAGAAAATTCCAAGATTTAAAGTTGTTATACCAGAGTAAAATAGCACGCCAACAATCGCTTCCTAAAAATGCTTCCTGAACGTCGCAAATTCGGGAAGCGTAACGTTAGCAGCCAATTTAAAAAAGTAGTAAAAACTTAGGCATACTACCCAAGTCTATGTAAAACTGTTTTAGCGAACAAATCTGGTTCATGGATTTATCGGATAACATATCGGTATTAAAGGATTTGGTCATGGTCTTGCTTGGCAAGGTTGAGGCATTGGAATCCGAGAATACTTCCCTTCGGGCGGAGAATGTAGAATTGCGTTCGCGCCTGAACCTGAACAGCAAGAACAGTCATAAGCCGCCCTCGTCGGATGGTTTGTCCAAGAAGCCCGGCCTTCCCAAAGGGCCGTCCAAAAGAGCGGTGGCCAGTTTGGCCACAAAGGCAAGACACTCAAGATGGTGGGCACGCTAGGTGCCGTTCGTGATTTCTGGAAATAAGTTGACAATAAGGGCGGTTATGCGTGCTGTGCTAAAAATAGTCAAAGCATGATTTTCATCACTTCCATTTGAATAATGATGAACCGTCAATAATTAGGTTTTAAAACAGCAGCTAAGCGGGCAAAAAAATCTACAACACCAGCCCTGCCAAAGGCGCCAGTGTAAAGCGATGGCATTTTACTTTTCTTTTGCGCTTTTTCTGCTCCTCGTTCAGAACAGACATAGAGGCAGGGCATTCGCCTCCGGACGGCTGGCAAAGTGCCAGATTTTTTTCAAACAACTTTTGCTGCTGCAGCGCCAGCAATGGATCCTTTACCCAGGCCACCACTTCCGTATTGTGTTTTTCGGAGGTATTATCCAGGTTGTAGCTCCCGATCATCGCGATTTGTTTGTCGATGGTCATCGCTTTCAAATGCACCGTGCGTATACCGCAGTATTCATACAACTGAATGCCTGCCCGCCGGTAACGCGCCCGCCGGTTGGCGTAAACGGCCTGTATGATCGGCAGATCGTTGGAGGTCGCGGAATTGGTGATGACACGGATGCGGACGCCCCGTTTGTGTGCCGCCTTCAGGCATTTGAGCCAGCCGGGGGTCAGCAGGAAATAAGAGGACTCGATTTCCAGCGTACTGTCGGCCGCGGCTACCAGTTCCTGCAGCGCGTGCGTGACGCGGCGGTCGATGCGGTTGAAACGGCGGATACGGCCGTTTTTCCGGCGGGTGAAACTCGGATAAGCAAAATGTACGGGATTGGCGGTGGGTTTCGCCGCGATCGAAGGATTGATCATGTCCACTCCCCGGACCTTACGCAGCAGCGGCAATTGGCTTTTAACGGTGAGCGCAGCGGAGTCCAAGATGAGCTGGCATTGCTTACGGTCGGCCGGGTTGAAGGAGCCTTTCAGATCGGTGCAGAGTACCTCGTGTTCCCACATTTCATAGAAGTGCTGGCGCGCCTCGTCGACAGCCTGGTCACTCCGTATGAGTACCTCGCGATCCAGGAAATTACCGACGGAGTCCATGCGGTAATACTGGTCGTCCAGATTGCGTCCTCCGATCAGGCAGTACTGTCCATCTACAATAAGCATTTTACCATGCAGCCGGCGATAGAGCATGAACGGCCTTTTCCAGTTTTTTTTGTTGTAAATTTTGATCTGCACGCCCTGGTCTTTCATATACAAAAGCATTTCCAGGGGGACTCTTTTCCCCATACCGTCCAGGATCATTTTGACTTGAACGCCGCTTTGTGCTGCTTCGGCCAGTATTCTGAGGTTGCTGTAACCAATCTCGTCGCCTTCAATGATGTAGGTACAACAAAGAATCTCTGTTTTAGCATCCCGCATCAGATCATTTCGCACGGTTAGCGCACTGTATTCATCGCTCAATATGCGGAAAAGGTCGCCTTTTGCCTGAGAAAAAATAGAATTGGTCAAGCATAGAATTATCAGGAAGGGCAGGATGTATTTCATAAGAACATTTTATAACGTGTAAAAAGTTGATCTGACACAGCAGGCCGGTAGTATTTCGTTTTTCGGGCAACCTTGTGCTTTAGTGATGTTCCGGGAGCTTACGGGTTCTACTTTTCCGCCGCGCCAGGTCTTCCATCTTTTCCACTCAAGCCCGCCGCAGCGCTACCGACCTGTTGGCAATATACAACACTATCATCCATCTACAAGATATAGTCACTGCAAAGTGGAAATGAAAAAAGGGGTCATGTTTTCGGGCACATGGAAAACAATTGGAAATTTGGCTGCAAGCGGATATTGAGTTCCTTTTTATATTGTTTAAGGGTGGCGAAAAAAAGGAGTATTGCCGCTCGAAAATCTTTGAAATTGGGGTAAAATTAGCGATTAATGACCTTTTTTCGCAAGAATTTTCAAAGTCGCTTGATCAGGTTGAGATTTGGTGGGTAGGGCGGTAAATGAACTAGTTCCAGTTGGGGATGTTTCTCAAGCAATTCAAGTAATAATGAGCAGGTGTAGAGCGTAATAAGGAAACCGAGGATGATAAGCACAACCGGGTGGACATTTTGGTGGAGAAATCAAAAAATGAACTGGTTATCATCGAAGTGCAAAACAGCAACGAATACGACTGTTTTCACCGGATGGCAGCATTCCTGCCGACAACCCTTTCTATCAACAAAACTCGGGCGATTACCGGGCTATATGGGCTTCTGGGCTGCGCAATCCTTTCACCTTCACCATTCAGCCCGGCACGGGCAGGATGGCGGTTGGCGATGTGGGCGGCGATCAATTTGAAGAAGTTAATATCATAGAGAAAGGTAAAAACTATGGATGGCCTCTGAAAGAAGGTTTTTGGCAAGGTGGAGGCAACCCGCCGGCAAATTATAGCGACCCGCTCCATGCCTATGGCCATGCAGTCGGTTGTTGTGTAACCGGCGCTGCATTTTACAACCCTGTAACGCCCCAGTTTCCGGCGAATTATACCGGAGAATTATTCTTTGGTGAATATTGCAAAGGCATCATCTGGCACATCAATCCTGTCACCGGAGGCACGCCCGTAGAATTTGCTACCGGCCTCAACCGGCCCTTGTGCCTGTTAACGCATCCAGACGGGTCCCTTTATTGCATCACCCGGGGCGGCCTGGGCGGCGGCTCCGAGCTGGACAATACCAGCAGCGAAGGCGGCGTGCTTTGGCGGATTACCTATAATCCCAATGGTCTTCCCCTGGTAGCCACTCAACCCAGCGATTTGTTGCTTTCTGTGGGAGAAAACGCCCGTTTTAGCATTAGAGCAACGGGAAATGGTCCGTTTACATATCAATGGCGCCGCGATAATATCGATATTCCAGGGGCTACATCAGACAGCCTGATGTTGCCGCAAGTGGCGCTTTCAGACAGTGGCGCTGTATTTTCATGCCGGATAGCCAATGCCGGCGGTTCGGTCTTTTCGAATAATGCCCGCTTGTTTGTAACTGCGAACCAGCGACCTACAGCGGGGATTGAACTGCCGGCGCCAGGCGAAACCTACGTAGCCGGGCAAACCCTGATTTTCAAAGGCTTTGGCAACGACCCGGAGACCGGGCCTTTGCCGCCACAAAATCTCGCCTGGCGCATTGATTTTCATCACAATGTGCATACCCACCCGGGTTTACCGTATACAACAGGGGTAGAGCAGGGGGTTATTTTCATCCCACAGCTGGGTGAAACTGATCATAATGTATGGTATAGGGTGCATCTCTACGCCCGGGACGCTGCCGGTCTGAGTCGGCATGTCTGGCGCGATGTGTATCCGCAGAAATCTGTCCTGTCTTTTCAAACCCAACCAGCGGGATTACCGCTTTTTTTAGATGGACAACCTTTAACGACGCCAAAGATTGATACCGGTGTGGTCGGGATGCTGCGCACCCTCCAAGCGCCCACGCTTGCTTTCCTCAACGGAGATGCCTATATCTTTATAGGTTGGTCGGATGGCGTGCAGGACAATACCCGTGAAATTGAAACGCCGGCACAAGGGCTTACCCTGGTTGCCCAATACCAGTTGCTGCCAACGGGTTCCGGAACAGGGCTATTGGGTCTTTATTTTAACCAAGATCCCGGAAACTTTTCTCAGCCAATTACGGCCTGGCGCATCGATCCAACGCTGGACTTGTATTGGGCCGGCAGCCCATTTGAGCCTGTTATTGGTACTGACAATTTCGCCGTGCGCTGGCTTGGGAAACTTGAGCCGTGGCTTACCGACAATTACTATTTCTACCTCACCGGCGACGACGGGGTGCGTTTATGGGTCAGCGATAGCCTGATCATAGATAGTTGGATCCCCAGCGACGGAGGCGTCCGTATTGCAGGCCCAGTACACCTGGAACAAGGAATACAATACCCCATCAAGGTGGAATTATTTGAGATTGGAGGCGAGGCAGAAATTAAACTGCAATGGGGTTTTTCGGATGTAGACCCCAGCACCATTCCAGCCACTCAATTGTACCCGGCGTCCAATTTTTCTTCCACAAAATCCGTGCAGGACCTCGGCGATATACGTTGCCGCATTGTGCCCAATCCCTTTGATAACAACGGATACCTCGAAGTATTCTCGCCATTCTCCACAGCCATTAACATGGACGTTTTCGACATGGCAGGGCGTCTGATGAACCACCAGCAATGGTATATACAACCCGGATTCAGCAAGCAGGATTTACACCTGGATCAGGCAGCCTCGGGAATATACCTCGTAAAGATTTGGACCACCCGGGGCTTACTGACCTTGAAAGTGGAGAAATTGGAAGCTCATACTTTAGGTTCAAGGTTTTCGGAGGAAGGTCAAGGGATCGGTGACGAAAACTTGGAAAGATGAACATTCGCAACGCCAATACAAACCGATAAAAGTATACATTTATGCACACAGCATCTCTTCAATGGTTCAACCTATGAAATACCTCCTTTTTTTTCTGTTCGCAGCCGCGCCCCTGCAAGTTTTTTGCCAGGTACACCTCGGCCCCGGGCAGCCGTTTCCCAACATCCAAACCGCCGCGAATGCCCAGGCCATTCAACCGGGCGACACGGTGTTTTTACATGCCGGCAACTATGCTGGATATCAGGGTGTGACCCAACTCAGGAAATGACGCCGCCTGGATCGTGATCCGCCCGTACCAGCAGGATGTGGTCGAGATTGCCGGAACCTGGCAATTTATCAGCTGTGCCTACCTCCGGTTTGAGCACCTCACCTTCAAGGGGAATGCTGCCTACCCGGGCCGTTTGTTCAGCGTGGACAATGGCGGGAGTTGTAGCACCCAATCCAAATTTATCGTGGTGGACAGTTGCAGCTTTTCCAACGTGACTGACCCAAACGCCATCGCAGGGTTTAAATTCGGCGGGGTAGACAGTTTCGCCGTCACGCATTGTGTATTCCGGGATTTCCCGGCGGTCAGCGCTATGGATTACAATGTGTGCCATGTAGGCCTCATTCAGGACAATCGATTTGAAAACTGCCTTACTGGCGGGCACATCAAAGGCGGCGCTTCCAATATCCGAATGGAACGCAACCTTTTTGTCAACGCGTCTCAAGCTCCCTGGGTGGCTTTTGAATTGGGTGGCGATACAGGGGCACAGTTCTATTGCCCGGGCGACGATTTTGAGGTCAAGAACCTCGAGTTCTACGCCAATGTGATCGTGGGCGGGTATAGGGGGCTGGCTTTGTCTTCCGCCAAGGATTGTAAGGTCATCAACAATACCTTTTACCATTGCGGTCAGGCCACCATGCGCTTTTTGACTACCAGTGCGCTCTACCCCACCCTTTCCGGCAATATTCTGGAGAACAATCTCTTCGTATTTGGCAATTCGGCTTATTTTAATGGGGGGCAGCAGCCTGCCAGCGCCGCTAGTTTTAGCCACAACCTGTATCAAAGCACCCAACAAGCCAACTTCAATGGGCCCTACTGGGATACGCCAGCATTGGATGCCATCAAAGACCCCAATCCGCTCCTGTATGGTTCCGCTGTCAATATCCTGACAGACGCTCCAAATGAGGATTTTCACCTGATTGCAGGCTGCCCGGCTGAAGGGGCTGGAAAGATGGTCGCGCAACCCGCCCTGGATTTTTATGGCCTGCCTTTTTCTACGTCGGCGCGCTCGATTGGCGCGGCCGAAGTACCGAACATGGTAGCATTGGATGCATTGGCCCTTTCTGACCCAATCTTGTTTTTCCCCAATCCTGCCGCCGATTATGTAGACGTCCCTGTCCAGGGCGATGTATCGGAAGTACAGATTTACAACAACATGGGAATACGGGTCAGGCAGGGAAAAACAGGGCATCGGATTGACCTTGGGGGGCTGCAGGCTGGCATGTATTTTTTAATAGCAGGCAGGCGCAGCGCGAAATTTCAGAAAATCTGAACAGTTTTAGCGCAGGATTGCATTCATTTCCCCCCATCTTTGCCCCCACAATGGCAAAAATCCTACTCATCGAAACCGCCTCAGCAGTCTGTTCCGCCGCCATCGCCGTGGACGGGCAAGTAACCGCCCTGGAAGAAACGCTGGAGGCCAGCAGCCACGCCGCCCTGCTAACCCTGCAAATAGATGCCTGCGTCAAAAAGTCGGGGATCCCGCTGGCTTCGCTGGACGCGGTGGCCCTGAGCAGTGGCCCGGGAGCCTATACTTCCCTGCGCGTGGGCGCTTCGGTGGCCAAGGGAATCTGCTACGCGCTCGACAAGCCTTTGATCGCTGTTGATACTTTGTTGGCTTTGGCGGGAGCCGCGCGCGACTGGTACGCCGGGACTGAAAAGGGAACGGCCCCCGTTGTGTTTGTGCCGGCTTTGGATGCCCGCCGCCAGGAAATCTGGACGGCTGTATATGATGCGGAGCTGCAAATATTAGCGCCTGCACAACCGCTTGTTTTAGAATACAATTTGTTTGAAAACTACATGGTTCAGGCAATTGCTACTGTCGATTCGGCACCAGCAAGCGACAAAATGACTTGTGCCGTTATCGCCGGAAACGGTAGCGATAAAATAAGGAGTGGAGTGCATTTAAAAAATACGGTATTTTTTTCCGAACGGCTCTGCTCTGCAGCAAATCTGGCCGTTTTTGCAGAGCTTTTTTTTCAAAATGCTGATTTTCAAGATGTTGCATACTTTGAGCCTTTTTACATGAAATTGCCAAATATTACAAAATCAGACAAAGCTATTTTTTAAAGCTAAAATACAATAGAATTACAATTTGAGGATACTTCCATCATGTTTGTTGCTTTTAATCAAACTACTTATGCCTTACTATTAATACAAATATTATAATACCTCCATACCGAATTGGCACAGTTATTGGCAGGAAATGGTTAGGAAGAAAACTAACAACATTCATTTTCAAAACATTCTGTATGAAGAAGACAAAAAGCGATTCGATTTCCCTAAAAAATGGGAAGGATGACATCCTCCTCGACTACGTTGAACTCCGCAAAGCAGCACTGGTATTGCGCGCCGTAAACCACAAATTGCGGCAGCGCATGATCGACTTGCTCGATGAGAGCAAGCGCTTGACCGTTACTGAAATCTACGTGAAACTCCGGCTGGAGCAAAGTGTAGCCAGCCAGCACCTGGCCATCCTGCGCAAAGCTGGCGTAGTACTGACCGAGCGGAACGGGAAATTTATTTTCTACTCCCTCGACAAGGGCCGGTTGGGGCACATTTCTACCATTGTAGAGGATCTGGCTGCCTAATAACGCCAAAAGAACAACGTATTTCCCTTCTTGTATGAGCCACTCCTGTCTGGGGTGGCTCATGTTTTTTGCTCAAAAAGTTTGTCGAACAAACCCTTTACGCAATATTTGCACTGCAAAGCAAAAGAAGAAGGATTCTATGAACAAACACTATGCCCACCTCCTTCCTGCCCATGAAAAGTTGCGAGCGTCTTTGGCTGTTATGCGTGCATTGTCCCATCCCTTGCGGTTGGATATATTGCAGGTAATTGACAAAAACAAAGAAGTAAACGTTGGCGACATCTTTAAGGCATTGAAGATCGAACAAGCGCTGGCTTCACAGCAGTTGCGCATCCTCCGTCAAGCCGACCTGGTGATAACCCGGAGAGCGCAAAAATTCATTTTTTACAGGCTAAACTATCCAAAGGTGGCCGCGGCAGCATCTCACGTTGCGCCGTTATCTGATATGGTTCAGTAAAAACTGGATGCTTTTTAATCCTTCACGCTATTGGGCACCAGGTTTCCCCTGGCTTTGCCTTGTCCAAAATGGCGCTATAACTTAATCGTATAGTTGTAAATTGTTTCCTCCTTTGGCTTTTCCGTAGGTTTTGCCGGGGAGGCCGGCGCGGTTGGCGTGACCGTGTAAGCCACCTGCATCTGAGCTGGTGCAGGCATGGGCGCAGGTTTTTCCTTGGTTTTTTTAAATTGAACCCGCAATTTTTGGTGAAACAGCACATGTATACCGCGGTTGCGTGCCACATCAAATTTCAACAATTTCACCACACGAGCAGCTTCTTCATCGCAACCGTGACCCAGCCCCTTAAGCACCCTGGTGGCTACTACAAGTCCCTGATGGTCAATATCATACTCCATGTATACGGTGCCTTCCACATTTCCTTCAAATGCAACTTTTGGGTAGCGCAAGTGCATATATATGAACTTGGTCAATTCTTTCGGCCCGCCTGGATACTCCGGCTGGTACACGAATTTGGTCTTTTTTTTATCCTTTTCCATAATTATAGCCCATGGCATTAGTGCGCCACAGCGAGTCGGTTACGTTGCTGCAAATATTTGTCCAAAATTTGTAACATCAATACAGTGAGCATCAATATTAGTCCGTAGCGCAGTACGGCGCTGCCCAATATCGCTGCCCAGTCTACCACTGGCAGTTGCGACACATATTGGTCGGGGATGGTCACCGTCGGCATGGCAGGTGCCAGCCCAATGCCCAGTACCAATGCGCCAAGAAGCAAAACTCCCATGAATCCTCCCAAGGCCCATAAAATCCAGTCGCGGGGTTTTGCGGGTTTTGCCGCTACAGCACCTGCCTGTTCCGCCGCCCAGGCTGCCATGACGCCATCGGCGAAACCAGCCTTAGGTTTTTCCAGGGGCATAGCCGCAAAAGCGCGTTTTTCGGCCAGTATCGACTCAAGTTTCACCCGGTATTCCGGATACTGCTGCATATAAGCCTCTACTTGTCGCTTTTCCGCTTCCAGTAGAAACCCATCAGCATAGTCCCAAAGCATTTCTTCGTTGATCATTTCTTTCAAGGTAGACGGTGTGTCCGTTGCTCGTTGTTCGTTGATAGTTGTTCGTTGTTCGTTGATCGTTGCTCAACATCGGGTACTACTATTAATATTGAGTTTCAGCACCAAAGCTACTATTAATTGGATGTTCGATTAAGTGCTGAAACGCAATGCCAAGTCAAATATAAAACATCGTGCAAACTGATAGTTGTTCATTGCTCAACATTGGGTATTACTATTGGTATTGAGTTTCAGCACCAAAGCCTATTATCAATTGGATTTTGGATTGGGTGCTGAAAAAAAATGCCAATACAGCGTTCAAAAGTCGTGCAAACTATCAACCATCAACGAAAATCGTCCACCGTCAAAGCACCTTTTAAACGTTGACGGGCCCGACAAAGTTTTGTCTTGGCATTGGACATTGTGAGTCCCATGATCTGACAAATCTCTTCCAAGCTGTTTTCATAGAGGTAAAACAGGGTAATGATGCCGCTATCGTCGTGCGAAAGTTGGTCGATAGCCTGTTTAATAGCAGCATTCCGCTCTTCTTCCTCCAATAGGTGTGCGGCATTCTTCTCTCCCGTATTCGGTATTTTTACTGGCCTATTGTCATCATCAAGCGATTGAATATCAGGCTTTTGTTTTCTTAAAAAATTGAGCGAAGTGGAATAGATTATTTTGTAAAACCAGGTTGTAAATTTTGCATCGCCCCTGAAATCTGGCAAATACCGAAATGCCCTCAGAAAGGAATCCTGCGCCACTTCGTGCGCATCTTCCCTGTTTTTCACAAAGCGCAATGCCAAGGTGAATGCATACTGCTCATAGCGGCGTACCAGAATGGCAAACGCCGTTTGCTGGCCCGCCTGGGCTTGTTGAATCAATACTTCATCTGTAAGGGTTTCTGCCATTTTTCCCCGGCGGTCTTACCCGCCCATTTCGGTGTTTGAAGAAGTAGACACGGTTTTTCTCCCAAAGGTTACAACTAGTACGGTGGACGGTGGACGGTGGACGGTGGCACAGCTTTCGTTATTGCTATTGGAATTGATTTTCAGCACTCAAGCCAAGATTATCTACACAAATTTTGAATTTAGGTGCTGAAACACTCCGTTCAAGGTAAAAAACGGATGTTGTGCCGTCCACCGTCCACCGTCCACCGTCCACCGTCTACCGTTAGAACTCAATTTCAAAACATCCCGCATCAGGCATCATTGCATCCCTGGGTTTTCCATCCAGGTCTTTATCTATTCCATTCACCGGCACGGCGTAGCGGTTGGCGATAGAGTGCAGGGTGTCGAGCCGGAAATTGCGCTTGTTGGGGTTTACAAAAATGGTGTCCTGGCCATCGGCAATGATGCAGGGTTGGCAATGGTCTACAAAATCGGGATAGGCAGTGGGCTTGATCAGGTCGCGGACGCGGACCACGCAGTTTTTAAACTCGTAGTCAAACTGTGTACCGTCATCGAGCCGATCGAACAAGGTGACCTGATCGGCGCGGCTCCCGAAAAAGATGCAGTTTTGAAAACGCGCCTTAAGTGGGTACAACACGTAGTCGATACATCCGGCATCCAGGCATAGGGCATTCCCCATTTTAAGGGCTTCGCCATCCACCCCATAACTGGCGGCGGTGCAATAAGTAAAGCTGTAATCGCCGCCATACTCCAATTGTACAGAATAGCCAGTATTGCTGTAAAAAAGACAGTTTTCAGCCGTTATTGTAGCATGAATCCCAATAAGGCCGCTGCTCCCGGTGCTGTAAATTTGGGTATTGCGCATCGTCAGCGCTGCTGCGGAATCTACCCGTATACCTATTACAGAATTGCGGACAATGCAGTGTTCCAACTTGTGGCCGGTGGTGCCTTCTTGTAACCAGATGCCTGTCCATTGCCCGGGATCCTCATCGAATTCAGGTTCGAGGCGGTCGCTTTCAAAAATGACGGGCTTTTCTTTAGTGCCCTCTACGATCAACTTTCCGATGCCCTGAAACGCCAGGTAGCCATCGTTGTATCGGTACACTTCGGTGGGGGTTACCACTTTCCCGAGCCCCCCGTGCACGTATACGCGTGTACCAGCAGGGATGCGCACGGTGCAGGAATCAATGACCAAAATACCATAAATGACATAAGGCCGAGGGTCGTCCCAAACCCATTCACCGCCGTTGCAGCCATAGCCCACCACACCGCCTGCGCCGAAACGGGAAGGCAGGTAAACGGCGTTTTGACCCCATGCTTCCAACACCATTTTCTGGGTGTTTCCATTGGTTTCAAACACGACGTTTTCATCTAAAATAAACGGGCTAATGGAATCATTGGGATTGATGGTGACTTCTGCAAAAACGTACAAACTGTCGTTTGGCGCTATCTCAATGTCGCTTTGGCTGTCGCCGGAAATACCATCTATGTTCAGGTTGAAGCGGGAAGAAGCGCCGTTTTCAAGGTAAATCTTTGAAATTCGGATGCTCTTTTTGTGCTTGTTGTACACTTTGAAGTAGCGCGTGGCGGAGCCCAATTGTGTAAAAACGGTATCAAAGCGCAAAGTGTCTGTGCTAAATTCCAGCTTGTCCCCCTGATTGGTGGTGAACCTTTCTTTTTGGCAAAAAGTAAAAAAGACGCTGCACAAAAGGGCGAACGCTGTGAGACGAATGAGATGGCGCATTTTTTGAAAGTTTTGTAATTTGTTTTGGCATCCTTGCCTCCCCCCTGCCCCCCTTCGGAGGGGGCCAGGGGGAGGTTATTTCTTCACCATCGCCGTATCCGGCATTGGCTCCACAAAATAGATCACCTTCGTAACCCATTTGGTTGTATCGGGTTCAGATCCTATGTCGGTCACATACGCTTCAATCATGGGCGGGATATTCCGAAGCCTGTTTCCTGCCATGTAATCCTCCATGGCCAGGTGCGCGTCTACCATCATGGAATAATCGCCTAAATAATCAATAACCAAGGCCTTTCCACCTTTAATTTTGTACATTTCAAAATCTTTGGCTTGCTTTTTTGCTTCCTTGATCGGTAATGCTACCGCCATATCCGTCTGCTTTTTTTCCTTGTCGTAAGTCCAATAGAGGCCAGAAGGCGACCCTACCAAGGTAAGTTTTTCTGTATCGACAACGGCTGTGAGCTGCGGCATAAATTCCGCAAAATATGGGCCGATTTCCTCAAATGGCACCACTTTGCGGGCGCTGAGGTAGTGCGTATCGGGGATATCTGCTTCCGCAACCTCGTAGCCATGGTACTTTTTATGGGCCATGCTTTCGCAGCGGCGTTTTAGGAATCCAAGTCCATGCGCATAGTCGGTGCCCATGGCATTGTCTATGTCGGTAAACATCGCCCAAACATTGCTTGGGAATGGCAATTGAAGCTCAATGGCCCAGGTCACGTTTGTTTTTTCTGCATCGCCCGTGACGTTGAAATACGCCGGAATTGATATTTCCAAGGGTTTGACAATTTCCATCAGCAACTCAATTCTGTCAGGCGAAAGGGTTTTGATCGTCTGCTTGCCTTCACCCGCATCGTCGTTGCCCTTCCAGCTGTAGGTAGCGCCCACTTCACCATCGCTACCGCTGTATGTCAGGATCATTGTCGTGTCTAACTTGCTCCAGGGCGACCAATCATGAAAATTTTTAAAGAGCCTGATTTGGTCGTAAACTAAATTTTTGGGCGCATCAATCGCAATACTGCGCTCAATATGGTAGCTGCTTTTGGCAAACAGTCCAAGCCCACCAATCAGTACAGCGATGCCAAGAAGGAAGAAAAAGAGGTATTTTAGCGATTTCATAAATCTATATGGTTGGTGAATTTTAAAATAATGAAAGTTGTTCGTCAACTGGAAGCAACTGAAATGTACGGCGGTGCCAGGGACTTGGCCCCTGCTCCCGAATAGCTTGGCGATGCGCTTTTGTAGGATAGCCTTTGTTCTCTGCCCATTTGTAGTGCGGAAACTGTAAGTGCAGCCCTTGCATGGCTTCATCACGCCAGGTTTTGGCGAGCACCGACGCTGCCGCAATGGAAGCGTACTTGCCATCGCCTTTCACGACACAACTGTGCGGCGTGTTGAGATACGGAACAAAACGGTTACCATCAATGAGCAAGGCTTCCGGCCGAAGCTTGAGGGCATCCAAGGCGCGGTGCATCGCCAGAAAAGAGGCTTTGAGAATATTTATTTCGTCAATTTCTGCGGCACTCACTGCTGCTACCGCCCAAGCCAACGCCTCCTTTTCTATCACATACCGCAACATACTCCGCTGATTTTCTGACAATTGCTTCGAGTCGTTGAGCAATTTGTGTTCAAAATTTTTAGGCAAAATAACTGCCGCTGCAAACACTGGCCCAGCCAAACAACCACGGCCAGCTTCATCGCAGCCAGCTTCGAGGAGCTTGGGATCGTGGAAAGGGAGCAACTGCATTTTATAGTGATGAGTGATGCGTGTGGGATAATTTGATAATTGGCGGCAAGATACAGGTGTTTTGGAAGCTTGGGCAACCTGAATCATTAGCTTTGCGCCAATCGGCTAGATAAACAAACCAGATTTTGAGCTATGCGCATTTTTGCCCTCCTTATTGTACTTAGTAGTTTTGGCAGCAACCTCCTTGCCCAAGTGGATACCACGGCGTTTCCGCCTTTAAAAATTGGGGAATGGCGGCAGCATCTGCCTTGGCAGCGCTCCGTGTATGTCACACAAAGCGAGGCAAAGGTTTACTTCGCCACCGAATGGGCCGTTGTGGAAATTGACAAGGTGGAAAAAATCGCTAATTTTATTACAAAAGTAGAAGGGTTAAGCGATGTGGGTATCAACCTGATTCGTTACAACAAAGCCGCAAAAGCCTTGGTGGTTTCTTACACCAACAGCAACCTGGACCTATATTTTCCCGCCGACGGCGCCGTGGTGAACCTGCCATTTATAAAAAAGAACTCCAACGTCATTGGTGACAAAAAAATATATGACATCTTCTTTGATGGTAAAACTGCCTATTTCGCCTGTGGTTTTGGTGTGCTGAAATTCAATGTTGAAAGCGCAGAAGCTGAATACACTGTGTTCACCAATATCGCCGTCCAATCAGTAGCGGTTTATGGCGGCTATATATGGGCATCGACGGAGGATGGTATTTTCAGAATTTTGGAAAACGATGAAAACCCGGCAGATTTTAGCCGTTGGCACATGCTGAATGCGATGGATGGGTTCCCGGTAGGGCAACCCGTTGGCCCTATGTGCGTCTGGAATGGCAGTTTGATGATCGGTTCCAGTAAAATGCTGTACCGCTATGACGGCAACAGTTTCAGCGAAATTGTCAGTCAACAAAACCGCGCCGTGAAATACATGAGTGCAGAGGGCGCTGGTCTGATGGTTGCCTGGTACAATGCGAACAATTTTGGCCTCGGTACGGTAGAGTATATAGAAACCGATGGCACGCGGTATGAAATACATGGGCCCTGCGGTGCCGAATTTCCATTATATGGTATTGAAAGCGGCAGTAAAAAATTCTGGTTCGCCGACCAAAATGATGGCTTCCGCGCCTTCGATCAGAACTTGGGGCAGTGCGATAAGTTTTCCTTTAATTCACCTTATCGGCATCTCACTACTGATATCTCCATTGCCCACAATAAAGTGTACCTGGCAACACCGGGGGTAAATACAAATCTATCGCCCCTCAGAGATCCACGAGGCGGAATTTATATTTTTGAAAATGACACTTGGAGCCGTTTTTGGGCTGAATCCAACCCAGAAATCGTTCCACCTGAATGCCATTTGGATATGTGGCGCGTAGCGGCGCACCCGGAGGAAGACAACAAATTTTACGTGGGCAGCTTTGTCGGCGGGCTGGTAGAAGCTACCGTGCCGGGCGCAGAAGCTCAATTTTATACAAAAAACAACTCCATTTTGAGAGACGCTGGTCCTGCCGGTTCGGATCGTACTGCTATCGGCGGCCTGGCATTTGATGGCGACAATAACCTCTGGATCAGCAACTTTAGCTCCAGTGCGCCAATCGCCGTAAAAAAGGCCGACAATACCTGGAAGAATTTCCCGGCAGCGCCCGCAAGCGCGGTCTTGAACGTAACCATAGACCAAGCCGGTTACAAATGGTTTGTGCTGACTTTCAACTCTGGCGTCATGGTTTTTGACAGTGGTGCGGATATTGACGACCCCTCTGATGATCGATACAAAATATTTACCACAGCCAACAGCGTGTTGCCGACCAATACCATCAACTGTATCACCGTAGACCTGGATGGGGATGTGTGGGTAGGCACGCAACAAGGCACCATCAGTTTTGAATGTGGCAGCAATGTTTTTTCTACCGAAAACCCTTGCATTGGCCGCCGCCGCATCGTTAATGTGGATGGGTTTAACGGCTATTTACTGGAGACAGAAGATGTCAAAACCATTGCTGTGGACGGCGCCAACCGCAAATGGTTTGGCACTTCCAACGGAATTTTTGTGCAATCGCCCGATGGGCTTACACAGGTGGCGCGTTATACCAATACCAATAGTCCTTTGTTCGACAACGGCATTACCGACATCGCCATCAATCAAAAAAATGGCGAGGTCTGGATTGGTACGGAGAAAGGGGTGCTATCGCTGCGCGGAGAAGCCATAGAAGGAGGCAGGGTGAATAAAAAGACAGCTTATGCCTTTCCCAATCCCGTGCAACCTGGTTATGACGGCCCTATTGCCATTCGTGGGCTGGCACGCGATGCCAATATAAAAATCACTGATGTTGCCGGTAATTTGGTGTATGAAGGGAAGTCGCTTGGCGGCCAAGCCGTTTGGGATGCCCGCGATTATTTGGGGCGGCGGGTTGCGTCGGGAGTTTATTTGATTTTTGCGACCAGTCAGGCAACCTTTGAGGAGCCTGATGCCATCATTACAAAAGTGGTCATTTTGAATTAATTCCACCTGGGATTTTGAAAGCAGGAATTCAAATTGTTAAAGTCTAAAATATTTCCTATGGAGGTGCAATAATGAACCCAAAGCCACTGTTTTAAACCAAATTTTATTTCACCATTTATCAACCATTTTTTTGGCAAAAGGCCTATGGAAGAAACTTACACATATCAGACCCTGGTTCAATTTCTGTACCATGAAATGCCCGCAGGGGAGGCCGTTGAAATGGCGCATCTTATTGAGGGAGACGACCTCCTCCGCGCTGAATTCAAAACACTGCTCTCCGGCAAATCCCAGCTCCCCAAAGCACTCTTTAGTCCATCAAAATCCAGTATCAGCAACATCCTTCAATACAGTGCAAGAACTGCTTTGGAGGCGCAATGCTGAAACGTTTCCTCTCTTCCTACCATTATTATTGATTAACCCTCGTTTCAAGCCAGTTGAAGCGAGGGTCATTTATTTTACCCTACACATTCAACATCTTCCACAAGGCATCTTTCAGCTTCTGTATATTCTTGTTGGTCAACGCAGAAATATACATAATCGGAATGCCCTTTGGCAAGGTCGGTTTCAACATGGTTTCCAAATCAGCGTCGATCAGGTCACTTTTGGTGATGACCAGCATCCGGGGCTTGTCGAGCAAGTCGGGATTGTACTTTTCCAACTCATTGATCAATATCTTGTATTCATCTTTGATGCTGCGTTCCGTATCGGCAGGTATCATGAAAAGCAGGGCGCTGTTGCGTTCGATGTGCCGCAGGAAGCGATGCCCGAGCCCCCGTCCTTCATGGGCGCCTTCGATGATTCCGGGAATATCTGCCATGATAAAGGTATAATTATCACGCACATGCACGATGCCTAATTGGGGTGTCAAGGTCGTAAATGCGTAATCTGCGATTTTAGGCGTTGCGGAAGTTACCGTGCTCAACAGGGTGCTTTTCCCGGCATTTGGGAAACCAACCAATCCGACATCTGCCAACACTTTCAGTTCCAGAATTACCCATTGTTCTATGCCATCCTCGCCTGGTTGAGCGTACTTGGGCGACTGGTGCGTAGGCCCTTTAAAGAAGGTGTTTCCCTTGCCACCTCGACCACCGGGGAAAAGGATTAATTCTTGCCCCTTTTCCGTTATTTCTCCCAAAAACTCTCCAGTTTCGGCATCGCGCACCACTGTTCCCAAAGGAATTTTAATGAAAATATCTTTCCCGTCAGAGCCTGATTTTAGGCCGCCGCGACCACCTTGGCCGTTTTCAGCATACAGGTGTTTGGTAAATTTCAAGGACAAAAGCGTCCACTCTTGTGGATCAGCCTGGAGGATAATATGGCCACCGCGCCCGCCATCACCGCCGTCAGGGCCGCCCTTGGGTGTGGCTGGTCCACGATAAAAATGGACACTGCCTGCCCCGCCTTTTCCCGACCGGAAATGGATTCTCACATAATCTACAAAGTTCTGTTCGGCCATAATGGATGCTGTATATTGGATGCTTTACCCGCCGTAGTTTTTGCGAAGGAGGGTATATGTTGGTATTTAAAAACCCAGGAAGGCTCATATTGTTTCACGGCGGCGCTCTTTGGCCAGCTCGATGCCCGCTGTGGAGAATGCTTGCTTCAGTGCTTCATGCAGGAAAAAAGTCGCCTCCTCGTTGTCCTCACCTTTGGCCCAAACCGCAATTTCGACTTTCATATCGTCTCGAGAAATGCCCAGAACTTTTACTTCTGGCGCTTTTCCTGGCAGTGCAAAAGGACAATCCGCTGCGACTGCTTCTACGACCTGCCGCAGTTTATCCAATGATGTATTGCTATTCAATAACACGACAACCTCTACTTCCACCTCTGAACCATGGACGATGTTTTCAATCGGGCCTTCCAGAATTTTCCCGTTGGGAATGATAATCCGTTTGCCCGAATAGGCTTTCAGCACCGTGCTAAAGATTTGAATCTCAATAACTTCTCCTGAAAAGCCCGATACGGTGAGCCAGTCACCAATCTTAAATGGCTTGAACAACAAAATAAGCACCCCACTGGCAAAATTACCCAAACTACCCTGCAATGCCAAACCCACTGAAAAAGCGATGGCGGAGAAGACGGCAATAAAAGAGGTTGTTTCAATGCCAATGGTGCTGGCAACTAAAATCACCACCGCCACTTTCAATGCAATGCTGGAAAGCGACAGGAAAAAGGTGCGTAGCCCTTGGTCTACCTTCCTTACCTCCAGGAAAAAGTCGAAACCTTTGGTGACCCGCCGAACGATCCACATGCCTATCACCAAAATAAGCGCTGCGCCCAACACCTTGGGGCCATAAGCCATGCAAAGATTGTAAATTTGATCGATATACGTTTTTGTCTCCATAGACGTTTCGTTTCGTTACTGAATCATAATTTGTGGCATTTGCCCGAAAACGGGGACAAAAGTCGTAAACTGGGGGTAACTTTGCATATTATTTGTTAGCTTTATTAACCCAAGTGCCGCATCCACCGAATATCATGAGTTATCCCGCGTTTATTTTTCGGGAAAAGTGAGGGATGACTCATGTTAATCGGTGGATGCGGCACTTGTCCATTCTCACACACTTATTCTTCTTAATGAGAAACCTTCTCTCTACGGCGCTCGTCGCCACCATCGCCATTTTTTTTGCTTGCACTCCGAAAACAGGGTCCAAAATCACCGCCATTCCTACGCATCCGCTTGAACCAGTTGCCTGGGACTCGATGGGGAAACCAGTTATAGGCGATGATCTGGATGATACCGCCCCGCTCGAATACACCTTGCAGGAACCCGCAGGAATCAGCCTCGATTCCCTGCCGCCCTACAACAGCTCCCATACTTTTGAGGTTGACCTGATCCACACGAAAATAGAAATATCGTTCGATTGGGCTAAAAAACGCGCCAACGGTAAAGCAACCCTTACCATGCGCCCCTGGTTTTACGCCACAGATAAGGTCACGCTCGATGCCAAGAACTTCGATATCCTGTCGGTTACCTTCGATGGGAAAACAGAGCAATTGAAATACAACTACAATAAGGAAGCTTTAACCATTCAGTTGGGCAAGGTTTATACCCGAACGGAAGAATTCAAAATCGCCATTACCTATACCGCCAAACCTGATGAACGCGATTCGTATGGCGGCTCGGATGCCATCACCAGCGACAAGGGCCTTTATTTTATCAATGCCGATGGATCCGACAAAAACAAACCCCAACAGATATGGACCCAGGGTGAAACAGAAAGTAACTCCTTCTGGATGCCAACCGTGGACAAGCCCAACGAACGCTGCACCCAGGAAATGTACATCACCGTGGATGATAAGTTCAAAACACTTTCCAACGGCCTGCTTATTTCAAGCAAAAAAAACAGCGACGGCTCCCGCACTGATTACTGGAAAATGGACAAGCCCCATGCCCCATACCTGTTTATGATGGCCATTGGAGATTTTGCCATAGTACACGACAAATGGCGCGGCATCGATGTTGACTACTACGTCGAGCCAAAATTTGAACCTTATGCCCGCGATATCTACCCATACACCACAGAAATGCTGGAGTTTTTCTCCAATAAGTTAAACTACCCCTATCCTTGGCCAAAGTTCTCGCAGGTGGTTGTGCGCGACTATGTGAGCGGCGCCATGGAAAATACAACTGCCGTCATTTTCGGTGAGTTTATGCAGCATACCAAACGTGAGTTGATGGACGTTGGGAGGATCAACGAAAAAGTGGTGGCCCACGAAATGTTCCACCAATGGTTTGGCGACCTGGTAACCACCGAAAGCTGGGCTAACCTAACGCTCAATGAGGGCTTCGCGAACTATTCGGAATACCTCTGGCTGGAGCAAAAGCACGGGCGCGACGTTGCCGACGACCACCTGATGACCGAGCAACAAGGTTACCTGGTTTCTGCCAGCGGTGGTGGGCACCCCTTGATTCACTATGGCTACAACAGCCGTGAAGACATGTTTGATTCCCATTCTTACAATAAAGGCGGCTGTATCCTGCACATGTTGCGGCAGCTGGTGGGTGATGAAGCTTTTTTCACTTCCCTGAACCGTTACCTTAAAAAGAACGAATACAGCGACGTAGAAGCCGACGAACTGCGCCAGGCATTTGAAGATGTGACGGGCCAAGACTGGAAATGGTTCTTCAACCAATGGTTCTTCGCGTCAGGCCACCCAAGCATTGACATTTCGTACGATTGGGATGAAACTGCCAAAAAAGCCAGCGTACACATCATGCAAATGCAAACAGGGGAAGGCGCACCACAAATTTTCAACCTGCCCTTGGCCGTCGATATTTATGACAACAACGGTAAAGCTGAGCGGCAGGAAATCCGCATGACAAAGCGTTCACAATCATTTGTATTTGATGCAGCAAGCAAGCCTGCACTCATCAATGCAGATGCGGCAAAAGCATTGCTCTGCGAGAAAGTTGACCACCACACCCAAGAGGAATGGGCTTTCCAATTTCGCCATGCACCACTTTTCTTCGATCGCTGGGAGGCCCTCCAAGGCCTTCAGGAGAACAAGGCTGAACTTACAACCCAGGTTTCAATAGAAGCTTTGAAAGACAAGTCGGCCATAATCCGTTTGAAGGCTTTAGGTGGATTTGAGCCAGATGATATCAGGATTCAGGCTGAGGTTGAAGACATGGCCGTAAACGACCCCGACCATCAGGTACGGGCCATGTGCATTGGCACACTGGCAATAGTAGGCGACAAAAAATATATTCCCATTTTTGAAAAAGGGATTTCGGATGAACTGCCGTACAGCGTGGTGAGTGCTTCGTTGGAAGGTTTGCTGAAAACAGACCCGGCAGCAGCAGCACTCGTCGCTAAAACGCTGGAAAAAGATGAAAGCGATGCTTTTACGGAAGTATTGTCTTCGCTATACGCAGACAGCCCAAGCCTGGAAAACCTGCCGTTTTTTGAGAAAAAACTTGCAACAATTGACGGTTTCTCTTCATTTCCGTTTTTAGCTAATTACCAGAAATTCCTGCTGGGGCTCAATGATGATGCACTGCTTTCTCAAGGTGTGGAGCAGATGAAAGCCATAGCGCTCAACTTGAATACAAGCCAATGGCGGCGTTTTGCCACGACCAAGGCCATTGCCGACATACGAAATGCCATGCAGGCAAATGGGCGAACGGAGATGGCGGCATCGTTTGAGAAAATTATCACCGCGATCAAGGAAAACGAAACGGATGCTCTGTTGAAGTCTTATTATGATGGGTTTTAGTGACTAAACCTCGCATTCACGGCTGGCACATACCCGCCTCCAGGCATTTTTCCATAGGTACAGTTATTCAATTGTTTCCACAACCGCAGCTGCCGGCTCATATAATCGAAGTCGATTTTTGAGCGTCGTGATTTCATCTTGCATTTCATGGACGCGTTCCAACAAATGCGCGACGGTTTCGATGCCCTCCATATTGATGTCTAATTCGTAGTACAAGCGGGTGAATTGCTCCACTTGTTTCAGTTGATCAACCTCTAAAAAGGCTTTTTCTTCGAAAGTGGTGACTTCCACCAGCCCGTTTTTTTGCAACAAACTGATGAAAGATACTTCAACGTCGTGGTTGATGCAGAATGCATTTAAGTCTATCAAATTGTCTGATTTCATGGCTTGCATATCGTGAAAGGTTGAACATATTTGTGGAGACCTTGGCCTAATAAAGCGCGTAAAACGGCCATCCTTTTTTTGTTGAAACGGGTTACAATTTGGACAATTCTTCAAACAGCGCTTTTTGCTTGTCTGTCAGGTTTGTCGGGATGTGTAGCGAGAAGGTCACGTACAAATCACCAAATTGGCCTTCCTTTTTATACATGGGGAATCCTTTTCCTTTCAGCTTTACGACAGTCCCATTCTGGGTTTCAGGCTTTACTTTCAATTTCACCTTGCCATCCAAGGTATCGATGACATGCTCTCCGCCGAGCACGGCCGTGTACAGGTCTATGTCTTCCGAAGCATAGAGGTCATTGCCCAGGCGTTTGAATTTCGGGTGATTGGCAATTGAAAAGGTGAGGTACAAATCGCCATTGGGTCCGCCATTGACGCCTGGGCCGCCATGGCCTGGTATTTTGAGGGTTTGCCCGTTTTCTACACCTGCGGGCACGGAGATTCGAATACTTTTTCCGTTGACGTTTATGGTTTGTTTGAAAGACTTTGCGGCATCCAAGAGTTGCAGTTCCAGGCTTGTATTGTAATCTTCCCCCCTGAATTTCACACGCTGTCCCCTGCCCGTATTGGCTGCCCCGCCAAACATAGATTCAAAGAAATCGGAAAAGTCGGCTTCAGAAGCCCCTGCTCCGCCCCCGAATCCGCCGCCGCGCGTAGACGATCGTTGCTGCTGTTCTTGTCGCTTGGCATTTTCAAACTGCTCGGCGTGTTCCCAATCCTTGCCGTACGCGTCGTATTTTTTGCGCTTTTCCGGATCGCTCAGCACTTCATTGGCTTCGTTGATTTCCTGGAATTTTTTCTTGGCACTGGCATCGTTCGGGTTTAAATCCGGGTGCAATTTTCTAGCCAGTTTACGATAGGCAGCCTTCACTTCAGCGGGCGTCGCTGTTTTTTCAATGCCCAGTATTTTGTAGTAGTCCATGAGGATTTGCCGTAATTAAAATTGCTTTTGAAAGGCGTATTGATTTGACGCTATCACCACCACCTTTGGCCAAAAATCAGCCGTGCTTAACGGTGCAGCACTTTTCCTGAGCGGCTCCAGTTTTCTGACCAAATGCGGTAAAAAAGTAAGCTGTTGGCCTGAAGCTCGTCGCCTGAAATTTCCAGATTGTGTTGGCCCGGGGGAAGTTCGAACGATTGGCGTCGATGCAATTTACCTGATACATCCGTAAGCTCCAAATATACGACATTTGGCGCATCCAACACCAAGGAAATTGACGTTTGCTCCGTAAAAGGATTGGGCATCGGCGCTCCAATTGACACGCCGGGCGCAACGGGCTCAATCTGGGCACTGAGCGCGGCGAAAGTGGTATCTAAGGCATGCAAGACCAAGTTTTCATCGACCCATAGTCCGGGCAGTTTTTCATTTGAAATGCTGATGGACTGATGTGCTGAAAAGTTTTGCAAGGCTTTTACTTGAATTTCCATCAATACCGAGGATGCTGGAAAATTCAGGGGTAGCGTGGACGGTGTAAAGCCTACGCAGGAAACAGCACCCGGGAAAATGCCAAAATTGTTAGGAGTCCAACCCATAGCTCCGGATGATCTAAAATCCTTTAATTCCATCACAGCAGGGTCAAATTTAACCCCAAATTGAATACCCATCAAGGTCACGTTCTGTGCGGTGGCAATGGGCAGCCAAACGGTTTGGCCAGCCTGAACAAGGGTGTTTGACACCCCAAGTAGGAGTGAACTGTTTTGCGGCAATTGGTATGGCCCCGCGGGATTGGCATCGCCGTCTACATCGCCGGTTTTGAGTGCCGTGAGGCGGCTGGTGTCCACTTGGCTCAGCGGCATCTGCGGGATTTTTTGGCAGCCTTCGAAAGTGGTGAAGAAGTTTGCAGGCAATAAGCGCCACGAAACCCAATTGGGGAGCTCCTGATAGACACCAAGGATCAATTTATTGAATTCAACAATGTCGTAAGTAGTGATGGAGTTACTTCTGTTTGCATCTGCTGCAAGTTTTGCAAAATTAGAACTGAAGGGTTCTATACCTAGAATATACCTAGCGATGCGCACCATATCGCCAACATTTACCCCATTGACAGGGTCGCCTTCTTTGCGTGCAGCATAGCAGTAATCATCTGCCAAACTATTGAGGACGTATTTCAGGATAATGGTTGAAGAATCCGCAGCGGTTGAAACACTGACAAGGCCTGGCGGGTTGTTAAAAGACCCGCCTTGAAATTCAAGGGTGACATCTTTGGTTGCCTGGTTCGTTTTCCAAAATTGGGTCACAACATGTAGGGAAAAGGTGTCTGTCGATGTTTGGGCTTGGGCTGGGGCCAAGATGAAGCAAAAAAGACCTAGAAAGGCGAAGGAACGTAGTAGTTTTTTCATGTTTAGTGTGGAATTAGTAGGTAGGTTGCTGCTACAAAAGTAAGGGGTTTTTATCCATAAAACGGTAATAACAAATGAATTGTAAGCGACATGAAGCCGTTTATAATATTTTGAATCGCATAAATCCATCGTTGCGCCTATCTTGATGCCGATATAAAAACCAACACCCGGAACATTCTTTCCCTACACACCGTTTTGCGCGTTCTGCAACCATTAATTCTTCACCATCTCCAACGAATAGAAAAGGAAAAAGGCATCCGCATCCTATATGCTTGTGAAACAGGTAGCCGCGGCTGGGGCTTTGCTTCGCCCGACAGCGATTTTGACATCAGGTTCATTTGCGTGCATCCACGCGACAGCTACCTTTCCATCAATAATCCGCAAGATACCATCTCGAGCATTTTTGAAGATGGCGGCGAGGTGTTGGATTTTAATGCCTGGGATTTGCGCAAGACGCTGCACCATTTGCGCAAATCAAATGCAACCCCTTGTGAGTGGCTGCAATCACCCATCCTCTATTTTCAAGAGGAAAATTTCCGGGAAGAACTTTGGGGCATGGCGCAGCAGTTTTTCAACCCACAAGCTGCTGTGCATCACTATTTGGGTATTTGCCACAACAGCATCAAAACGGGTATTGGAGATGGCCGCAGAAGTGCTGGAACATGGCACATTGCAAGTTCGCAGGCCCAATCGGGAACACCTTATGGCGATCCGCCGGGGGGAATTTGAGTATGAAGACCTTATGGCGCAGGCTGAAGACAAACTGCTGGAAATCGACAGGTTGTTTGCAAAGAGCAGTTTGCCGGAACTGCCCGATAAATCTAAGATTGAGCGACTGCTAATTTCGGTTAGGGTTGACTGGTATCGGCCTGTTTGATATTTTCTCACACAAAGACAAACGATCATGTCCGTTATACCAAAAAAAGTTTCACACAACGACACAAAGGGCGATATGCGCATAGTGTTAGAAGGGCCCCTGGCCCAGG
>Ga0105055_10000892_pt1 | contig 48807 bp, 56 predicted proteins | sample BON03_FD_78090 | JGI IMG/M metagenome (GOLD analysis project Ga0105055, IMG submission 78090) | Freshwater microbial communities from Lake Bonney liftoff mats and glacier meltwater in Antarctica - BON-03 | ecosystem: Environmental > Aquatic > Freshwater > Ice > Glacier meltwater | place: Lake... | reverse complement strand
TTGCTCACCTTCCGTAAGATAATGCATTACTAGGCACCCTTGATGAAACAAAACCTCCCGCGAATATCGGGGATTTTATCGCGATCAACTGCCCCGTTTAATTTTAGGACTCCCCTAAAGGCATATCGACGCTGGGCTCCAATTTATGACTGGGTATTTGGTCTTTCCCTTGGCCCAGGACGCCTCGAAGCAGCGCGACGATTGAGTGTGAGAAAAGGCGATCAAATGTTGGAAGTTGGTGTGGGCACTGGACTCTCACTCACTCACTGGCCGAGCAACGCGAATATCACCGGCATCGATCTTTCCCCCGAAATGCTCGAACGCGCCCACCATCTATGCCGCCGCAAGAATCTTACCCAGGTTAAACTGCTATCCATGGATGCTCAGCAGATGACGTTTAATGATTCTCAATTCGATAAAATCGCCATCATGTATGTCTACTCAGTGGTTCCAGAACCAGAAGCTCTCTTACGCGAGATCGTGCGAGTAGGAAAACCGGGGGCTCGAATTGTCGTGATCAATCATTTTGAAGCCAAACAACCATGGCTACGAGCCATCGAAAGGATGATGGCTGGTATCTCGCGATTTATGGGATTCGATTCGGCTTTGCCAATCGATGATCTATTGCGGATGCCAAATTTGAAGATCGTCAAGGTGCAGCCAGCCAATTGGTTTGGTTACTGGACACTGGTTGAAGCCGAAATCGTCAAATAACCGAAAAAACGAATTCCCTAAGAGTCAGCATCCGGCGCTCGCACGATCATATCTTTCCACGCGGGGGAAAGCTTTTCCGGGCAAGGAACCAGCATGCTCGCTCCTGATGGCGACACGTCGCGCACCGGGGTCTGCGGCTTCACACCGTGTTCGATGAGCACGTCGAAATAGGGTTCACGAGACTCAGCCAACAGCTTCAACAAACGCGCCCTCAAAGCCGCACACACCTCAGGATTATCACTCCACACATTGCTCAGTTCGAAGGGGTCGTTCTCCAAATCGAACAGCAGCTCATGACCTGTTTCGAGAAACGCGTATTTCCAGCGATCATTCACCAGCCCACGCCAATCCAGCAGGTCCAAACTCCAGCGTGGATTGCCCACCATTTCCAGCAGTAGATCATCAGGTGCCTTGAAATTCTCGCCTCGCAGGAGCGGCGAATAATCACGCCCCTGTAAATACGAGGGGATCTCTGCTCCAGCTAAACCAAGAGTCGTCGGCAGCAAGTCAACTAGGCTCCACAATTCCGGCGTGAGGCCCTTCGCTTGAATGTGATCAGGCCAATGAAAGATCGCCGGAATGCGCACCGATTCTTCGTGAGGGTATTCCTTCCGCTGAAAGATGTTATGGCTCCCCATGAAATCGCCATGATCGGAAAAATAGACGCTTAGCGTGTTGTCGCTGAACTTTGGAGTCACTTCCACCTTCTCACGCAAACGTCCGATATTCTGATCGAGGTTTTCGATCATCGCATAATACATCGCCAGTTGATCACGCATCTCCGGCGTATCGGTGAAGTTGTCTCGCGTCTGCAATGTCGCTGGATCGAACCGTTGATTCTCTTTCGGAGCATCGAGCGGAAAGTGCGGCGGCTCCACACTGAGCACGAGAAACAACGGCTCTTCGCCTTCATAATCGTTCAGATATTTGATCGCCAGATCCGTGAGTTCATCGGTCTGGTATTTCGTCATTCGACGTGGATTAGTTTCTTCGTTTTGGTAGTAGAAACCGTCGAAAGGCGCGTTGTTCACTTCAAATCCATACCAGTCTTGAAAACCTCCACGGTGATACTCGGGTGTTCGCATCGGCCAGTGGCAATTCGGCGGTGGATTGTCGCGCATCTCTGGCGGCACCTGATCGCGGATCGCCCCGCAGTGCCACTTGCCAAAATATGCCGTGTGGTAACCCGCCTCGCGAAGCAACGTGGCCGTGCTGGGTGAGCTCGCTTTGAATACATCGAAGAATCCCTGCACCGGACCGGCATGCGCGTGGCGTCCCGAAAAAATCGTCCCTCGCGAGGGGGTGCAGACAGGACAATTCGCATAGGCTCGCTCAAATGAAACCCCTTCCATGGCGAGCCGATCCATCTGCGGTGTTTGTAGATTGGCATCACCAGCATGGCCCATGGCGAACCCACAGTGTTCATCCGAAAGAATGTAGATAATGTGGGGGCGTTTATTCATATTCGGATACTAATTCGTTAGCTTGGCATGCCGTTCGATCGAGGCTTCAACCGGTTTTAGCAGGTGCCGATACTTGTCACCAAACTCTTTGAATGCGGGTGTAATCGCATGAGTGTGCAGAGTCATCCGATCGCGATACGGCACGTAGTTTCCGATATGCCAACCGGTGTTGCGATAGAGAGCTAAGTCCCCCGGATTAAGCACGAGCTGAACCGCGCCCGGCATGGCCTGACAGTAGCGAAGACAGAACAACTCCAACTCTTCGTTCGTCTTCACTTTATCCTCATCCCAGAGTTCTTTCTGGTCAGTCGATTTATAAACCGCCATTTCCTCCATGGTGTTATGCACGCGCAGATGACTACCCGGCACAAACCACGTCGAAGTGTCTTCATACAACGGGCAGTTTATCTGATTAAAGAAATCCGGATCTTCGAGAATTTCTTTCCAACGGGCATCACCCACGTGCTCCTCAAATTCCGCGTCGAGCACATGATCACGCCAATCGCGATGCCACTCCGTCGACCACGGCCGAGTCTGCGGTGAAAACAAGATGCCGGAATCTTCGGCTGGTTTCACCTGATGCTGCGGAGAAGTCAGCTGCTGCACGGCTTCGTTCAAACCATCGATCGTCGAAAAATCGCGAAATGGCTGGAGATCCAATTCATCCGCATAGTCCTTAAAAAAGCCGAGCCGCTGAGTCTGCGGACCATGGTCACGATAGGCCAACTCTCTGGCCTTGGTCGCCTCCCGACGCAAATCAGTCAAGAGCGTCGCTGGGATGACCTGAGGGATAATGTGATACCCCTCGGTTCGATATTTGCGAATAGCCTCCTCGGTAATCTCAAACTTCATAGTCCCCTAGTTTCAACCGCGACAGGCTGGTGGACAAGCGCAACCGACGGGCTCAGCGAATTCCCTCAAACGCTGATTACTCGGTCGCCAGAGATTTCATCGCCTTCGTGAAATCATCTAATCCGAAAACAAAACCAAACTGAAGTGACACCCGCCAGAGAGCTTGGAGTTTCTCTTTTTCTTCTCGGGCCGTCTCCGCATTTTCGACCGCCGTCACTGCCTCGCTAATCGTCGAACACATGATGCCGTAGCGGCTCATGTCGACCATCCCGGCGGGTGACATCAGCAGACACCAATTAATCGCAAAGCCGATATAGACGAGATGGTTCACATCATGCGCCTGGCACAATGCGGCGAGTTGATGAGCATCCTTGGCGATCGGTTCATCGCCGACGGGTCTGGCCGGGCCGGGAAACTTAATCGTTTTTCGGCCCGCATCCACATCAGGAAAATTGTGCTTACCCACGAATACGTTGTCGGAGCGAAACTGACCTAAGCGTTCATAGACAGGATCGGCTTTCACTTGAGGAAACTCCGGTGATGGTCCGGCTATTTCGAGAGTCTTCTGATAACCGGGGTAGTCTTTGTAATATTCCTGCCACCCTACGACGTGAAACACCGGCATCGAAGTCGCGCGCACTGCTTTGAGCAAAGGAGGGAAAATATTCTGCACGATATCGACCGATCGCGGGTAATATTCCACCGCCCGGCGCCAGCCCGGCCACTCCTCTACTTTGCCGCAATCCCAAGCATGCATCACCACCAGAGCGGTGTGCTTCGGAGCCAACTCCACCTCCGACTTTTTCCACCCGCCATACCCCTCAGCCGGGACATCGCGCGAATAGTCAGCGTCGAATTGTTGATAATAGGAGGCAGGTAAGGAAACGGGGTTCATGGATAATAAGTGTCTATTTATTCGAATTAATTCTGCTAACAGGTCACGGTTACTCTAGGCGGATTTGAGGTGTTCTGTTCAATCTTCACCTCAACCACGAGCCCATTATGCACACCGGAGATGCGCCATACATTACCGTCTCGTTGAAGAGTCAGCTCGCCCGTTTCGAGATTTGATTTTTGCGCGAGACAAGCAGTCAGCACGGTGTGCTCAGTCGCTGAGGCCGATTCGACTTCGACCAGAGGATGCTCGCCCTCTTCAGCCGGAAGATCGATTCGGGTGGCCTTGATAGAAGTCTCTCCACTCGCCAGCACCTTAGCTCGCAAGTGTGCATGAGGACGCGTAATTGCAAATCCATCCTTTATCGCCTCACCGTGTCCGCATTCATCGTCGTTATAGATTTGATAGCGCATCTGGATCGGTGAGGCTTGGACCAACTTCACCTGATCGAAAATCAACAACACATCCGGCTTCAGGTAGATCAAGGTGCGCCAAACCTGCTGAACATCTTCACGCACAAGTTGATAAGCTTCAGTCGCCTCACTCGTGACCACCATCACTTTTCCGTCGGCCTGGTAATCGATCACCCGAGCCCACGACCATGAGGCATTGGTGCCCTCCTTGCCATCATGATACTGGTGCCCCTGACCATCGATAAGCACCGCGGTGTGCGACTCCGTCAGGCGCAGACGCCAACGAGGGCTCGTGGGGATATAAGATGCCTTAAACGGATCGTGGAAGAGACGCTCCCCATGAGCCGAGAACAAGATACTGTTGCGATCCGCGTGTTCATGATTCGCGGGACCTCCACTCCGGAAAGCCACCACGGCATCGTCCTTCGACCATCCCGTGCGGGAAATCACGACATCGTTAGCAAAACGGACATCGAGTAACTCCGCGTCTGGTTTCTCCACCGGAGCATCAGGTCGAAACCAGATTGCAGCAGGGTAGTATTTCATCGCCCCAATTTCGTTACCCACGAAATTAGCCACGGGATCATTATACTGATGCCCCACCCATGGAGCGATTGAGAGATCCGAGCTCATCGCATCACCAAAATTGACGACTCCTTTAGAAAGATCGACGACGCCCTTGGGAGTCGCGTTGTAAGGCGTATTCGCCTCTTTGTCTTCGAGAGGTTCGCCCCGAGTGGCCATCGACATATTTAGCGCATAACGAACAGAGCCCTCATAGTTCACCAAATCGCGATCTTCAATTCCCAGCCGACGGTGAAGCGCATCGGCAAACATGATCAAGTGCATCGTCGTATAGCCCCAGTAACTCACGCCCTCATCGTAACTACCGTCCATGCCATACATCGTGGAAAACGCCCGCGCACTCGATCTAGCCAGATCGAGCCAACTCGCGGCCGACGGGTGACGTCCCTGAAACCAGATCGCCGCAAACCCCAGACCACAGATCGGAATTACCTTCAGATTCGTCGAATTAAGGATCAACGGAAACCGCGACATATCTGTCTCAAAGGGGAATTTCTCTGCGGGATCGGGAGTCCACCCGCGCACTCGCTCCGGATATTTCATGCCGTAGAGACTGTTGAAACACGCCGGTGCGCCCTTCTCGACGATGTCCTTCTCGATCGCGTCGCGTTCCTCTTCCGGCAGCGCATCCCCCAACCAATCGAGAGCGAGGCAGCAAGCAATCGTCGCTTCTGGGGCCCGTTGAAATCCCAACGGTTTATCGCCCGCTTCGAAAAAATAATCCCAACGCTCATACTCCGTGAGACGTTTAAGCGCGAGACGCGCCACCGTCAGCTGCGCCGGATCTCTCGTGAGCGCAAACGCGAGCGAAGCATGCTCCACGATCTTGCGTGCCTTACCCATATCGGTGATGTGATCCTTCACGCTAATCTCGTCCCGAAGGAACTTGCTCTGCGTATCCAGATCGGACTCCAGAATCTCTGATTTCAAATCCACAAACCGAGGCAACTCAAGATTGGCGCGAATTCGCGCCAAGTCAGATTCATCGAAAAGGAGTCCACTGGGGGGAGTAACATTCATAGCAAAAGTGTTTTAATTTTCAGTAGTCAGCGCGACGTGGCGATCCACCTGTTATCTCGTCTCATGATACCGCGCGATCGCCACCGCTGCGTAGCTGCCGATCTCATCCCCGAGCGTTGCCGCGCAAACTTCGCAGTCCCGCGCACTGTCCGGCAGTGCTTCTCGCGCGATCACCGCGTTCATGCTGGGCACAATAAATGATTCGCAGCGCTGAAAAATACTGCCGATCACGATACGCTCCGGATTGAGCAAATCGATAAACAGGGAAAGCGCCTCGCCCAACTTCTCTCCCACTTCGCTCCAAATAGCCAAAGCCAGTTCGTCACCCGCGACGGCCGCTTCACCCACGTGACGCGCAGTCACGACATCAATCGGCCCATCCTTCAAAACACTCGCGCCACCAAACTCACCAATGCGCTGCTTCGCGATCTGGGCAATTCCGCCACCAGAGCAGAAACCCTCAAACGAACCGTGCTTGCCAAAACCAATCGGCCCCTCGGGAGCCAATCGCATGTGCCCCACCTCACCGGCATTGCCCGTGATCCCATCGTAAAGTCGTCCATCCAAAATCAGACCCGCTCCCATGCCCGTGCCCATCGTGAGAAACATCATGCTCTGAACGCCACGCCCCGCCCCAAACTGCCACTCCGCCAACGCACAAGCATTGGCATCATTCATCAAATAGGCGCGTCCACCAAAACGCTTGGTTAACTCCTCGCTAATCGCGATGTGATCCCAACCCGGCAGATTCGGTGGCGAAAGAATCAGCCCCTTTTTCGCATCCAACGGCCCGCCGCAAGACACGCCAAACACCACCTCCTTGCCCGGTTTCAATTTCGCGATCTCCGCATAGAGTTGCTCCAACGTGCCCCCAACATCCGTCGTCGCAAACCGCACCACCTCACGCACGCGCCCCTCACCCTCCGGCACACTAAGCGCACATTTCGTCCCGCCAATATCTATACCGATAATCGTCATTACATTTAGAGAATAAAATTCGTCGAGCGTTTTAATTTCCGAGCGAGTCTCGTCATTGCAGGTAACGATACTTTATCTAGCAACACCACGATCGTGCCTCCACTACCGCCACCGCTCACGCGTGCTCCATAGAACCCTTTGATCGCACCCAACGATCGCACGCCTTCAACCATTTGATCGGTCTCCGCACAGCCCAGCCCAATCGAGGAGTAACCCGCGTGCGATTGATAAAGCAGCTCGCCCAAAACTTTGAGCGTGCCCTGACGATTCGACTTCGTGATCCCTCGCAGCAACGACACCGCGACTTCTGAACGATAGTTTTCCTCCACCGGAAAACTCACCGCCGCCCGCACATCGTAGCGTCGCGTCGCGTCAATGACAGAAAGCGGATCGTCTACTCCGCCGCAGCGATTCTTGAAAACACGCCCCGTCATCGATACCGGTAAAATCTCCTCCGACAGCGAACGCACCTCCGAGGGCGACAACTCGGTCGCGTGGGCTAGTTTCCGTTTCGTGGCCTTTTCGATCAGCTTCTTGCCCATGAACGACCCGGCGCGAGCTGTGGCATAAGGAGAAGCCGACACCGCGTGTTTCACGCCACTCGGCCAGCCCACCGCAATCACACCTGTGGGTAACTTCACGGCATCGCCCAACTTATCCGGACGACACAGAATCGGCAGCAATGCCCCACGGACGCCGTAGGCCGACGCGAGCTGATCCATCAATCCACAAGGCGCCCCCACGATCTCGTTTTCCGCCCGCTGCGCCAACTGCGCTAATTTCGTGCCCGTAAATTTCTTACCCGAAAGTTTTTCCAGCGCGCGCAAGGTCGCCACCTCGAGCGCCGCACTGCTGCTCACGCCCATCGATTCCGGCACGGTTGAGCTGATCAGAAACTTCAAACCACCTTGGGGCTTCCAGTGCTGGGCGGCCGAAAACAACCAGAGGCAACCGTAAGGATAGCGCACCCATTTCGGTGCATCCTGCGGATCGGTTCCCAGGGCTAATGTGCTGGGCTCCTGCCCTTCGCTGAGAAATACCAATTCTGGGACTCGGGTCTCAGTGATCGTGACGCGAGTCGTTAACCGCAGCGGCATTTCCAGCACGAGCGAGCCGCTGTAATCAGCCACCCCTCCTAAGAAATCCAAACGCCCAGGTGCTTCACCGAAAACTTTAGCCATCTCAGCAATGCTCCTTGATCAAACGTTTGATAATTGGGCGAACCGTCTTCGCGAGCGTCGCATTCGCATAACCCATCCAAGCAATCGGCGTGGTGGTATCCAAAGGAGACTTCAGGGCTTTGCCATCAGGACCTTCGACGATACCGCCTGCTTCTTCCAACAACATGGCGGTGCAAATATCATAGGGATGACAGCATAGAGTCGCGTTACCCAAGCCGAGCTTCGCATAGGCCATCGGGCGAATATCGCCCAGCATCCGATCATGCCCAATCAGTAGCTCATAGATCTGTCCGCCGGTCGTGATGTATTGATCATCGAATACCAGTTGGCCGCCGTTCTTTCCGTGGAGGCCAATCTCTTTCCAGAGATCTTCTTCGATCCGGCCGAGCAGTTCTTTTCCTTCCGGGAAGAACCGCGCGATCGAAGCAAAACCGTGCTCAAAATTATCTGCGCGTGAAGGTCGCACCGCCAGTTTAGACCAACGCCGTGTAATGAGATTAAACGCCTGAGCGACTAAGCCCTGTCCTCGAACCGCGCTGATCTGATCCGAGCGCCACATCTTGCTCGTAGAAAGCTCCGTCATCACAGACACCACGATATCCCGCAAATCCGTGCGCTTGCCTTTCTGCAACGCCAGGCCGGTAAGAATCCACGCGCTGCGCTTATCATACATCAGGTTCCGAGTGCCATCGATCGGATCGAAGATCAGCTTAAACACCGTTTGTTTGAGCGGGGTATTCGCCGGGTAGGTGACGACGTCTTCATCCTCAATCCCCTCCATCACGAGTTGGACCGGACAGCTCTTAGGCCAGTTTTTCTCGAACCATGCGAAGATCGCCTCCTCCGTGATCTTATCCACCTCGTAGATGGTATCCGCCTCAGTGACGGCCGCGATGCGGGAGAACGTATGACCGCTCTTCGCTCGCGCCGTGATGAGCGTATCGCGAATGTAGTTCTGCAATTTGCAGAGCAGTTTCCGGGCTTTTTCTAAGTCTGTATTTTTCACCACAAAGATCACTAAGGGCACAAAGTCAGAGCACCAATCGGCGCAATCCGTCTTTGAGCAGTTTAACATTAAAATTCATCAGCAAACCAATATGCCGACGCGAGAGTTTTAGATAAGAAAGTAACTGAGCTTCATGAATAGGCTCCAAGCGATCCACTGTCTTCAATTCAACGATGACGGATTCCTCCACCAACAGATCTATGCGATAGCCAGCATCCAATTTCATTCCTTGGTATACAATCGGTAGCTCTTTCTGGCGCTCAACTTTGAGCCCTCTCTTCGTGAGTTCAAAGGCCAGACAGTGCTCATAAGCCGATTCCAACAATCCCGGGCCGAGCTCACGGTGAACCGCAATCCCTGCATCAACAATCTCACGAGCAACATCTTCTTCGGTCATCTTTGTGTTCTTGGTGCGCTTCGTGGTTAAAAACAGACTACACTTTTTTGTAGTGCACTGAGGAGACCGCTTTGAGCTCAGCGGCTTTTTCGTCGGGGTTGGATTCGTTCGTCATCGAGCCTCCGCCGATTTCCGGGCCGGCCAAATACTTCAAGGTATCGGGCTTTCTGAGCGGCGGATGGAACTCGATGTGAAACGGATAAGCGGAGTAATCCCCCCCATCGGTGGGCGCTTGATGAATAGCCATCACGTATGGCATCGGCATCTCCCAGAGATTGTCGTAACGGGTCGTCACTTCGCGAATCATCAATCCCAGTGCTTGCCGTTCGTCCGATGTCAGATCAGCGAGCGATGCCACCTGCCGACGCGGAAGAATAAACACTTCGTAAGCATAGCGCGCGAACCATGGCACACAGGCCACGAAGTTCTCATTTTCTGCAATGACGCGCGGCCCGGCGAGTTCACGTTGGAGTATTACCTGTCCGATAAAATCACCTTTCTCTGCATACCGCTGACGCGAGCTCGTCACCTCGCGAGCAGTGAAACCGTAAATCATATTCCCCGCATAAATCTGACAGTGCGGATGCGGATTGGAGGTGCCGACCAGTGAGCCCTTATTTTCAAAAATCAACACGTGATCCACATCCCCACGCGCGCCCAGTTCACGGTAGCGCTCGGTCCACAAATCGACCACATCGCGGCATTCCGCGTCGGTCAGATCGACGAAAGTCTTACTGTGATCAGGGCTGTAACACACCACCTCAGCCGTGCCGTGAGCAGATCGCGTTGTATAGAATTCATCACCAGCAGTCGCGGAGGAACCTTCCGTCGAAAAGCACGGCAGATCGTTCGTAAAACCATAGACTCCCGGGTAGGCGGGGTTTTCACCCTTCACGCGTTTGTTCCCGGGACAAAGCGCACAAGTCGGATCGTATTTTGGAGGAGCGACCTCTGCCGCTTGATGCGTATCGCCGATCCACGGGCGGCCCCCGCGATGCGCGGTGTAGAGCACCCATTCCTCACGGAGCGGGTGCCAGCGCTGTTCCCATACGGGATGGCTTTCATGGGTAGATGGCGTTTCCGACATGCGAAGCGGAGCGTGCGGTATCCTTTCCCTCCAAGGCGAGTCCTTTTGTGTCCCTGACGCGAACATCCTGCGCTTGTTTTATTCGTTGGAGTTTAACTCAATCTACCTGTGTCCGTCCCTCTCAAGGTTTCAGCAGAAACAGCCCGCCGGTTCATGCTACGTGCGCTTCTTTTGGAGCAGCCGGCACCGGACATCGCCACCGCGCTTGATCACCACGGTTTCGTGCAGATCGATCCAATCAATGTCTGCGGCCGTATGCATGACCTGATTCTGCGCAATCGAGTGACCGACTATCGCGAAGGCGGCCTGATGAGCCACATCCACGGAGAAGGCACATCTCTACCTGCCACGTCGCGCCTCGCGTTTGAACACCACCAGCCCGCCACGGGAAATCTCGTCGCGTTTGCGCATGATGCCTGGCCCCATTTACAGCGTGAGATGCAATCGCGCACCCACCTAAAGAGCGCATGGTGTGGTCGCTTGACCAAGGCCGAACAAGAGCTCGTCGAACCCATCTTCGATGCAATTCGCGAGCAAGGCCCCATCGGCTCCGATACGATCAAAGATACGCGTAAATCAAAACGCACGTGGGGCCTCGCGACCCTACCGAAATCGACGATGCAAAAGCTCTTCTTCCACGGACGCCTCCTGATCGCGCAACGGCAAGGCATCCGTCGCCTCTACGATTTACCGGAAAGAGTGCTGCCACCAAAAATCCTGAAACTCGCAGAAGCCACTCACGTCGACTCGGAACGCTGGGAAGCGAAGCTCAAATTACGCCAACGCCGTCTGGCGACTCTCAAACGGGCCGAGCTCGGCGCCATCGAAGATCTCGTGCAACCCGTGAAAATTGACGATGGCCCCCTCCTCTATTGTTTGTTGAGCGACGTGCCCCTCTTCGATCAAATCCAAAATCCGAATTCGAAAATCGAAAATCATCACCCTCGGTTAATCGCGCCTCTCGATCCTTTGATCTATGATCGGCGAGTCACCGAACACGTATGGGGTTTCAAATATACTTGGGAAGTTTACACTCCAGCGATTAAGCGCGTGCGGGGCTATTACGCTCTGCCTGTGCTGTCCAAAGGCGAGTTGGTCGGGCACATCGATCCCAAAGCTGATCGCAAGCAGGGCAAACTCACGATAGTTTCCCGTCGTGTGAAGCGCGGGCACCCCACCATCTCCGCCGTAAAGCAACTTGCCCGCTTCCTCGAACTCCGCGCCTGAAACCACCCTTTTAATGTCACCTATTAAGTGACATTGTCACCTGCTTTTTAAATTCATGATGTCACTTAATAGGTGACGTTGGGCGCGAGGTTGCAGGTATTTTTCTAAGAGAAGCCCGAAAAAACGAACCTAAAATGGGCGCACACAAGGCACGCCTTGCCAGCACGCCATGTTTGTCCAGTTTTAGCATGCATTCCTCGAACTCTGCACCTAATTGGATCCATGATCACCCGTCAGCTATTAGTTGACGTGCAATCGTGGCGGGGCGTGCTTAACGCAGGAACAGTTTGTAAGCCGGATTATTGGTTTCATCCCAATAACGGTAGCCGAGTTGCTTCAGAAATTTCTGCAGAACGGCCTGCTCCCCCTTGGGCACCTGAAGACCTGCCAACACCCGACCGTAATCAGCTCCATGATTACGATAGTGAAACAGGCTGATGTTCCAATTAGGCGACATCTCCTTGAGGAAGAGCATGAGCGCTCCGGGTTTCTCCGGAAACTCGAATCGATAGAGCACTTCATTATCAGCCAACGGCGAGTGTCCCCCCACCATATGACGGATGTGCGCTTTCGCCAATTCATCATGCGTAAGGTTGAGTGTTTTGAAACCGTGGCGTGTGAAGTGTGAGGTGAGTTTTTCACTTTCTCCCTTACCTGCGGTTCGGATGCCTACGTAAAAGTGGGCGTCCTTGGTATCAGCGATGCGGTAGTTAAATTCGGTCACACTGCGACGCCCAACCAGCTTGCAGAACTTCTTCAAGCTCCCCGGCTCTTCCGGAATCGTCACCGCGAGCACGGCTTCGCGATGCTCGCCAATCTCAGCACGCTCAGCGATAAATCGCAGTCGGTCAAAATTGAGATTAGCTCCGCAGGAAATCGCGATCATCGTCTCACTGCGCAGCTTGGTCCTCTCAACATAAGCCTTAGCACCCGCGACGGCCAGGGCACCCGCCGGTTCTAGCACGGCACGGGTATCTTCGAAAACATCCTTGGTCGCCGCACAGATATCGTCGTTCGAAACGCAAATGACCTCGTCGAGATATTTCCGGCAAAGCCTAAACGTCTCCTTCCCCACTTCCTTCACTGCGACACCGTCGACAAATAATCCCGCATGTTCCAACTTCACTCTTCGACCAGCTTTCAGAGAACGCGACATCGCATCCGAATCGATCGGCTCCACGCCGATGATCTTCACTTCCGGGCGCACCTGCTTAAGAATCGTCGCGATACCCGCCGCGAGCCCACCTCCGCCGATAGCGACAAAGACCGCGTGCAACGGCCCCCGATGCTGGCGAAGTAATTCCAGTGCGATCGTGCCTTGCCCTGCGATCACATCCGGGTCGTCGAAAGGATGCACGAAGGTGAGCTTCTTTTCCTTCTCTAGATCGCGGGCGTGCGCCGATGCCTCGTCGTAGGAATCGCCAAACATAACCACTTCTCCTCCGCGCATTTTCACGGCTTGCACCTTCACCTGAGGTGTCGTCACCGGCATCACGATATAGGCCTTCGTCCCCAAACGTTTGGCGGCCAACGCGACCCCTTGGGCGTGATTGCCTGCGGAAGCGCAAACGACGCCCCGCGCCAATTCCTCCTCCGATAATTGCGCCATCTTGTTGTAAGCTCCACGTAGTTTAAAGGAGAACACGCTCTGCATGTCCTCACGCTTAAGCAGCAAGGTGTTATTCAAGCGCGCGGAGAGTTGCGGTGCTTTATCGAGCGGCGTTTCAATCGCCACATCATACACACGGGCGGTCAGAGCTTTTTTCAGATAGTCAGTCATGGGTAAAGTTATCAATACACCCCCTTGTTTAGGGGGTAGTTTTCATTTCACGCAGGATACCAGTTGTCCACCCTGAAATTCTAGCACACTGGCGATTCGAATCAGTCACCGTCATTACGACTGCGCAAACCAAGCCGGAATGACTTACATGGATGAGGTGATGAGCGTAGTGACGTGGTCATCCACGATGACCACGTCGGGTTTCCCCTGGATGTTCGTGGATCGCCGTAGTCGGCTACGACTCCCTCTCGATGACAGAACCGAAGGGAGTTCCGCAAACAGGCTGATCGCGGCAATTCACGCATGAGAAACGATCCCATTATTTCGTGGATGGCCGCGTCGGCCTTCAGCCTCCTCGCAATGGCATCGTATCGTCTATAGCGACAAACCTCTCGTAAAACGACGTTCTCTGTTGTGCCTGTCCACACCCATCCCAATCTCGCGGACGTCTTCATGCCTGAACTTCTCGATCAACTTCGCCTTACATTCGGTTACGATTCATTTCGCCCGCTTCAGCGCGAGATCATCGATGCACATCTCGCGAATCGAGATACCTTTGCGCTCCTCCCAACTGGGGGCGGCAAATCTCTTTGCTTCCAACTCCCCGCCATCATGCGCAGCACGGGGCTAACGATTGTCGTTTCTCCACTCATCGCCTTGATGAAGGATCAAGTAGACCAGTTGCAGGAAGCGGGTGTCGCGGCGACCTACCTCAACTCATCGCTCAGCTCCGCCGAAGCACGCACCCGATTAGCAGGGCTTCATCGTGGAGAATGGCGCCTGCTTTATGTCGCACCTGAGCGACTCATGCTCGATCAATGGGCGGAGAACCTCAAAGCGTGGAACGTCACCGCGATCGCGATCGACGAGGCGCATTGCGTCTCCGAATGGGGCCACGATTTCCGCCCAGAATACCGCCAGATCTCTCGATTGCGAAAGCTGCTCCCCGAAGTGCCGATCATGGCTCTTACCGCCACGGCCACCGAACGGGTGCGTAGCGATATCATCACCCATCTGAAGCTGCGCGATCCTCAAGTATTCGTCGCTTCTTTCAACCGGCCCAACCTCACTTACAAAGTTCTCCCCAAGGACGGCCCGTCCAAACAGATCATCGCGTTTGTCAAAAAGCGCGAAGATGAAAGCGGCATCGTGTATTGCGCAACCCGTGCCACCGCAGATCGGATGGCTGATGCCCTGGCACGGCGTGGTTACTCGGCTCGCGCCTACCATGCCGGGCTCGGCGGTGAAGAACGCGGGCGCAATCAGGAACTATTTCTGCGTGACGAAGTAAAAATCATCTGCGCGACCATCGCCTTCGGCATGGGCATCAACAAACCCAACGTCCGGTGGGTGATCCACCACGACCTTCCGAAAAACATCGAAGGTTACTATCAGGAAACGGGTCGCGCGGGACGCGATGGACTCCCTGGCGATTGCCTTCTGCTTTTCAGTGCCGGCGATGCCGCCAAGCAGACGCATTTTATTGAGGAGATTACCAACGCTCAAGAACAACAAATCGCGCGCGCGCAGCTTCGCCAAACGATGCACTACGCCGAAAGCGCGGGTTGCCGGCGGCGCGAGCTGCTCGCCTACTTCGGCGAAACTTTTCCGCTCAACGAATGCGGAGCATGCGATAATTGTCTCGAGCCACGGGAGACCTACGACGGCACGGTGATTGCGCAGAAATTCCTCTCCTGCGTTTATCGCATTCGCCAAGCCAGCCCCTTCGGCACAGGGGCCAATCATGTGATCGAGGTTCTCACCGGAGCCAATACCGATAAGATCCGCAGCCGCAGCCATGATAAACTCACCACTTATGGGATTGGACGTGAACTCGCGCGGCCTCAATGGGCTGCAGTCGCTCGCGAATTGATGCGGCTAGGTTACGTCGCACAGAGCGAAGGCGAATACCCCGTGCTCGAGCTCACCGAAGACGGTATGAACGTCTTACGAACCCGCGATGAGATCATGCTCACGAAACCCCTGGTCACGCCCAAAGCGAAACGCGTGGCTCGCGCTGGTGCAATCGCTTGCGACGAAATCCTCTTCGATCGGCTGCGCACCTTGCGCAAGACTCTGGCTGACGAACGCAAAGTGCCCGCTTACGTGATCTTTGGTGATGCCACGCTTCGACAAATGGCCCACGATTATCCAGAGAAGGAAGTTGATATGATCGGGATTTTTGGAATGGGCGAAAAGAAACTCGCTGAATACGCCAGCACCTTCTCCAAGGAGATCGCCCACTACTTAGAAAACAACTCGCGGATGGCATTCAACGACTGAGCTGGAACCAGTTTGGTGACACACTGGTTTCTTGCCAAGGGCTTGGCTTCCTTTCAGTTTAAGCGGCTATGAACCCCCAAGGACTCGGAACAAAAGCACTCCATGCCGGCCAAACGCCGGATCCCACCACCGGCTCACGAGCCGTCCCCATCCATCAAACGACTAGCTTTGTGTTTCGCGACACCGAGCATGCCGCCAATCTCTTCGCCCTAAAAGAGCTCGGCAACATCTACACCCGGATCATGAATCCGACCACTGATGTTTTCGAACAACGGGTCGCCGCCCTCGAAGGTGGCTCCGGCGCACTCGGTCACGCGTCTGGACAGGCCGCGATCACCGATGCGATTCTCAACATCGCCGGAGCTGGTGATCACATCGTCTCCGTCGCTCAACTTTACGGCGGCACCTACAACCTTTTCCACTACACCCTGCCTAAGCTCGGCATTGAAGTAGACTTCGTGGATGCCACCGATCCCGATGCTTTCCGCAAAGCACTTAAGCCCAACACCAAGGCATTTTATGGAGAAGGTCTTGGCAATCCCGCGCTAAACGTCTTTCCATTCGAAGAAGTAGGCGCCATCGCGAAAGAAGCAGGCGTGCCGCTCATCATCGACAACACCTGCCTCAGCCCGATGCTGAATCGTCCCTTTGAATGGGGCGCAAATATCGTCGTGCATTCCGCGACCAAATACATAGGCGGCCATGGCACCTCAATCGGTGGCATCGTCGTCGACGGTGGGAATTTCGATTGGGGTAATGGCAAGTTTCCCGGCTTCACCGAGCCCGATAATAGCTACCACGGTCTCGTGCATTGGGAGGCGTTCAAAGCCTTCCCTCCCGCCGGTGACGCAAACATCGCCTACATCATGAAGATGCGTCTGCAGCTCTTGCGCGACATGGGAGGCTGCATCTCCCCATTCAATTCCTTCCTCATGATTCAAGGCCTCGAAACGCTTCACCTGCGCATGCCGCGCATTTGCGAAAATGCCCTCAAGGCAGCTGAGCTACTCGCCGCTCACGACAAGGTTGCGTGGGTCAACTATCCCGGCCTCAAGGACAGCCCGAACCACGAAATCGCCAAAAAATATCTCAGTGGCGGATTCGGTGGCCTCGTCGGCTTTGGCCTCAAGAGCGGTTACGACGGCGGCTGCAAATTGATTAACAATTTGAAGCTATTCTCGCATGTCGCCAATATTGGCGATTCCAAGTCGCTCGCGATTCACCCTGCGAGCACGACCCACAGTCAGCTCTCGGCTGAGGAACAAGTGACGACCGGCACCTCGCCCGACTTCGTGCGTTTGTCACTCGGCACGGAAGACTTCGTCGATATCCAAGCAGATCTCGAACAGGCGCTCGCGCAGGCTTAAGCTCAGGTCACGATTTAATCTTAGTGAAACGCTCGCGATCCATTTAGGTCGCGGGCGTTTTTTGTGCTGATTTTAGAGGTGTCGCAGGCCTCAGTGAGGCCCGTTCAGGTGGCTCTACGATTTCTTGCACGAACCGGGGCCACCCTCCTTCGCTAAAGCTACGGAGGGCAAGGCGGACACGATCACTGGCCGGTAAATAGCGCGAGGATGCGTTTATTCTCCTGCATCGCGCGTGCCTTGGCCTGCTCCAGATCAGTCGACCATGCGGCTACTCTGATCGGTTGAGAATGAGTGCGAGTATTTACTGGGGATTGCCGCACGAGCGTGGCGGCGATTTGCATCGAGGCCGATTGAGTTATAACGCTACGCACCTCACTCACTCCCCCCTGAAGCTACTGACGACATAATGCTGCAGGGCACCACGAGAAGTAGAGAAAATCTCAAAAGAGTATTCATAATCAAACGCTCATCAGTTTAACCATCGTCGACTGGGAATCCCGCACGAAGTTACGTTGCAAGAGGCGCGCGATGGGTTGCGCTAATTTGACCGGCCAGAAGCGAGGCTGCGAAAATGCCTGGATGCGATACCACACCGTGCGATCCGCCCACTGCTCGACTGTGAAGAGCTCCTCTCCTTGCTCCACATGCGCGGGCAAAGTGCCGTAAGCGAAACCATAGCGGCGGACCGGCTCAAGCTCTTCAATCGTGTAAACCACCCGACACGCATTCACCCACCAAATCCCCAACGCACGCGCCTGCATCGCGAGCGTGACACCTGCGGAGATCGGTTCATCATTTAAGACGCTGATCTTGGTCCACTCTTCGGGAAACATGCGCCATGCCATCAGGGCTTCACACGCTCGCGTGAAGTCGCCATCGCCTTCACCGATTTGAATCTGGCTATCATCGTAATCGTAACCTCGCGGCGGCGCTCCATAAGTTTGGTTCACTTCACGGTAAGAAAAATTCTGCTCCTTCTGCTCCTCCAGAAAAGCCAGTATTTGCTCATGAGTGGGCTGGGAAAATGACCATAGAGGCGTAGCTGAAGCCGACATTCTGTGAATACTAGGACATCAGCGGCGAGCTGTCGAATATTGATCATTTATGTCACTTTATACGGCTTTGCATTTAGCGATCTTTAACATCAACCTGCTCACATGATTATGAGTAAGTTACCTCGCTTTTTACTCATGCTGGTCGCGTTACCGGCATTGATGGCGGCTCAAGGCGCGATGGTCTCCGGTCCGATGCTCGGCCATCAGGCTAAACGAGAAGCCACCATCTGGCTCGAAACCGAAGGGGCCAAACACGTGACTCTCACGTATTGGCCAAGCGACCAACCGGAGGAAAAGAAAGCATTCACGAAACGCCGCCTACGACCCACGCCCATCGCAAAACAGCCGATGAAGTTTATCCTGCCGCTCTTGGAGCCGGGGCAATCTTACGATTACTCGATCATCATCGATGAGGTGCCCCAGGAATTCGATTACCCACTCTCGTTTAGGACTCAGACTTTGTGGGAATGGCGCGAACCGACACCCGAGTTCTCGTTTCTTTTCGGGACCTGTGCCTACATCAATGATGCCGCCTATGATCGGCCGAGCACTCCTTACGGCAAGGGCACTCAAATCTATCAGCACATGGCTGATACCGCTGCAGATTTCATGATCTGGGGTGGCGACAATCTTTATTTGCGTGAGGTCGATTTCGATTCTGAAGGAGGTATCTGGTATCGCTATTCTTACGATCGTGCGGTGCCAGACATGCAGCGACTGTTTGCCACCATGCCCCACTATGCGACTTGGGACGACCATGATTTCGGGCCCAATAATTCTAATCGTTCCTACTCTCTCAAGGCCACCACGCTAAAAGCGTTCACTACTTATTGGGCCAATCCCTCCTGGGGCGAACCGGATAATCCCGGCACCTATGGACAGTTCACTCATGGAGACGCTGCGTTTTTCCTGATGGATAACCGCTACCATCGCGATAGTGACAAACTCTCTTCAGAGGAATTGGGCCGGATGAAAACCCAATACGGCCAGCAACAGCGTGAATGGTTAAAACAAGCACTCCTAGCCTGCAAGGATCTGAAGATGTTCACCTTCAAGTTCATCGTGACGGGCGGTCAGATGATCACGGACTTTGGAGGCCAAAGTGAATCGTTCGGCCTCTACCCCGAGGAACGCGAAGACCTGCTTAATTTCATCGTGAAACACGACATCACTGGGGTCGTGTTTCTGACCGGTGATGTGCATTTCACTGAACTAGCGCGCAAGAAAGTCACAGAGACGCAGTGGATCTATGAGCTCACCTCTTCTCCCCTTTCCTCCGGCTCTTGGGACGTGGGTAAGAGCCAGCGTGCCGGTGACCCTCAACGCGTGAAGGACACCCTCGTGGCCGATCAAAACTTCACCAAACTTACCATCAGTGGCCCCAAGGATACACGAGTGCTCACCATTACCTGCATCGATAAAACTGGCGAAGTGCGGTGGACCCGCGACATCCCCGCAACCGACCTTCGCTAATCATGCTTAAAAGCCGCCGCGACATTGTAGAGAATTGGCTCCCCCGCTACACAGGAGTGCCGCTGGATCAATTCGGAGATTACATCCTACTCACGAATTTCGACCACTACGTGAAAGTCTTCGCGCAGTGGCATCGCGTGCCAGTCAAAGGCAAAGACAAGCCGATGCCCAACGCGACCAAGGGGAAAATCACGATCATTAATTTCGGCATGGGCAGCGCGACCGCGGCCACCGTGATGGATCTCCTGAGTGCCATCAAACCCAAGGCGGTCCTATTTCTCGGAAAATGCGGTGGCATCAAACATCGCACCAAGGTAGGGGATTTCATCCTGCCGATTGCGGCCATCCGCGGTGAGGGCACGAGCAACGATTACTACCCACCGGAAGTCCCCGCCCTGCCCTCCTTCGCTCTCCAGAAAGCCATCTCAACGACCATCCGCGAACACGCTCGCGATTACTGGACCGGCACCGTTTACACGACTAATCGACGCGTCTGGGAGCATGACGGAGAATTTAAGAAATATCTAAAAAAGATCCGAGCACTTGGGATCGACATGGAGACTGCCACGATCTTCATGACTGGTTTTTACAACGAAATTCCTACCGGTGCGCTGCTCCTCGTTTCCGATCAACCGATGGAGCCAGAAGGCATCAAAACAGCCGAGAGCGATAAGACAGTCGATTCCACCTACGTCAGCGATCACATCCGCGTCGGCATCGATTCATTGAATCAGCTCATCAACAAAGGACTCACCGTTAAACATCTGCAGTTCTAGGGCTGGAAATGGGGCGCCGAACTTGAACGCAGAGAAAGTTTGGCTACGAGATCCCCATCGATCACCCCCGCACCGTTCGGTGCGCCTGGAGTCGATAGCGGCGCGGGCTCATCCCGAATCGTTTCCGAAACAACGCATAATAATGCGACAGATTCGTGAGCCCGCAGTCGAACATGATGTCGATAATCGGGCGTTCTGTTTCCGCCAATTTCTCAGCGGTGTAATCCATCCTCGCCGCATTCACCATATCCGTGGGAGTCGCGCCCAGCCAACGCACCGCAGCTCTCGCGACATGCGAGGGACTGCGCCCCGCCAATCGCGCAAAGGCCGGCGCCCCACCGATAAAATATTCCGGACGCGCGATCTCTCTGCGGGCATGAGCGAGCCAATCGGGGATCTGCCCCTTCATATCGGCTCCCGCCAAGATGCGCAGTTGGGGAAGTTCCATCAGCAATCCATCCAGCACCACTCGTGGACGCCCCTCCGCCAACAACCGATCTGCCCAATAATTCAACATCCCCTGAGCTCGAGGCTCCAGCGACCAAGCTCGGGCTGCCTCCGGCTGCTCAAACCAATCCGGATCTTCAGCAAAATAGCGGGCGCGCATTTCAAGCCACGCTTCACTGGGAAACGCCAGATTCATGATTCGCATCGGTTTTTCCGATGAACCCACCACTCGATGATGATCCTGCGGCTTCACCAAGTAGAGCGTATTAATCTGCAACGCAGACTTATGCCCATTCCAGCACTGTTCACCGGCTCCCCGAGTAGCCCAAAAAATCTCATGATAATCGTGATCATGGTAAACCGCCCCATTGGCCGAGGTAAGCTCCGTGCGGGCAAAATGATAACTCTCATCGGAATGAATGAAATCAGTGAGCTTAAAGTGGGCACATCGTAAAGGCATCTAATCAATAAAACACAATTTATTGCCGTTTTATGGCAAGATTTAAACCAATAATGATGTTATAACACATCCACTATGGTTTCCCCTGTATCCTACCCCGGACGTCTGACGCCCGATGAAGTCGCCAATTTTCGCCAAGAAGGCTACCACATCTTTCGTGAGCCCGTCTTGCCTCAGGCTAAATTTGAAGGACTGAAAAACTGTTTCGAAAACATCCTCGATAACCTCGACGTCGGTGTTCGACCAGAGTCGATGGATGTCCCCCACTTTCAACATCCTGAATTGTTCGAGTGGCTCTTTGCCGACGAAATCCTCGATCTCGTTCAGCCCATCCTCGGCCCGGACATCGCGCTGTTCTCCAGTCACTTCATCTGCAAACCCAAGGGCAACGGGCAACGCGTGCCTTGGCATGAAGATTCGCACTACTGGATCAATATGATCGATCCGATGAAAGTAGCGACTGTGTGGATCGCGATCGATCCCTCGACCACGGAAAACGGCTGCATGAACATCATTCCGCGCACCCACATCACGGGCAAACAAGGCTTCTCCGATTATGATGATGTCGAACCCGGCACGGCAGTATTTGCCGATGAAATCAAGGCCGTGCAACGCGATCCCAGCAAGGCGGTCCCGATCGAATTGCAACCCAATCAGTGCAGCCTCCACGATGGTCGCATCATCCACGGCAGTGCTCCCAACACCAGTGACAAACGTCGCTGCGGTTACACAATGCGCTACATCAGCACTCGCGTGAAAGAGAACCGCGAGAAGAACGGTGCCTACCACAACATCTACCTCGGTCGAGGCAAAGATCACGCCGGCAATGAATACGGTGATCACACCAAAGCATACCCCGACTTAGCCCGTTTCCGCGCTAAACACGGCAAAAACGGACACTGATTCGGATTCAGTCTACCTTCTCACTCGGAAAAACTGACTCACGCGACATGGACTTCCATTCGTCAACTAATAGCAGACGAATGTTAAGGGCACATCGCTGAGTTCTGAAGATGAGGTAAGTAGCTGGCGGATTAAATTTTAGGAAACTCCTATTTTGATCAGGTCTGAGTGCGTATAAAACGGTTATCTCTTATTTGATGCGTTATGAGTTAAGTTGCCGGATAGGAAATATGGATGCCCCCATGGGGCAATTTTTTCGATTCCACCTGGATCGGACTGAGATAGTCCAAGCGAGGAGTGTTTTCTGAAGCGGTTATAGAAAACTTCGATGTAATCAAATATGTTGGGCCGCAGTTCGTCCTCATCGGTAAAGATGTGGTCGCGCACGGGGTCTGTTTTGTAGCGCCCATAAAACGACCCCATGGCTGCGTTGTCGTAGCCAGTTCCTCACTCCCAACTTAGCCCGACACTTCCGGCGCACCAAGGCCATCTCATGATCAGCAGACGCGCCTCTGCTTACAGTGCTTTTAAATCATGAGCGGGCTTCAAAGTTTCCGTCGAGGCGACGGGATATCACGCGTTTCAGTTCCAGCATCATCAAAAGTGGAGCCAAGGTCGCGGCATTAAGTTGCGTGTGATGCGTGATCTCATCGGGAGATAAAATCGATCCTCCCGCAAAGCATGCCATGACCTTCGCTTCCTCCGCTGAGAATTGAGCAGTGGGCGATTCGGTCGCATCGCCGCCTTTTCGATCAGGAATCGGTGCCGGTCTCAAACCATCGAGATAATTCAGCTCGGATAGAATATCATCCACACTCGTCAGCAGCGTCGCCCCATCGCGAATGAGTTGATGGCACCCCTGACTCGTCGCTTGATCGATTCTTCCCGGCACCGCGTAGATCAATCTCCCCTGCTCGCCGGCAAAACGCGCAGTAATCATCGAGCCACCATGCACATCGCTTTCGACCACGACCACCGCCTCGCAGATTCCTGCCACCACTCGATTGCGCATCGGGAAACTCTGACGATCTGCGCGACGGGCAAACGGAAACTCTGAGAGAATAGCCCCCTCCGCTTCGATCTGACGATAAAGATCCAAGTTCTCTGGTGGGTAAATAATATCGATCCCACCCCCCAATACCGCCGCCGTCTTGCCTCCAACGGAAAGCGCTCCTTCGTGAGCAGCGGTGTCGATCCCTCGCGCCAAACCACTCACAATGCAAAATCCCAATCGCGCCAACTCCGCGCCGAATTTCTTGGCGATACTTTGCCCATAAAGTGTCGTGCGTCGGCTTCCCACTATCGCGATACAAGGTTGGGGAAATTCATACGAACCCTTCCGATACAAACCAATCGGCGGATCACTGATTTCCTTCAACATTGCCGGATAACCGGCATCGTCGCGGGTCACAAAGACCGTGTGCGCCTTCGCGATTCGATCCTCCTCACGGGCCAGATCGAAATGCTTAGTCCAGTTTTTCACCGTGGCACTAATCGCAGGTCCCACACGCTGGACACTCTCCAATTGGCGAGTCGAAGCGCTCAAAATCTCCCGAGGATCGCCACCCAATTCCTCCAACAAACGGTTCAACGAAATCGGCCCGATATTCGGCAACGCATTCAGCACCAGATAAGCCTGTCGGACCGTCAGCTCGCCATTCATTCCCGTATCCTCAGCACCCCGCTCAGAAAGTCGAGCAACTGAGTCGATCGAACAGCGGTCGCGCCGTGTTTTCTCGCCAGAGCATCAGCCGCCAATCCATGCCAAGTGACGCCCCGGCAGGTCGCGCCTAAGCTATCCAGCGGTGTTCGCGCAAGCTGCGCTCCGATCATTCCCGCCAGTATATCGCCACTCCCACCCCGCGCGAGCACAGGACCACCGAATAAACTGTGATATGTTTTCTGGCCTGCCGAAATTCGCGTAACCGGGCCTTTGAGCACCACCGTAGCATTCATCTCGACAGCGAATTCACGCAGCCCCCGATCTCCGGCGATTCGGGCAAACTCTCCAGCATGTGGTGTCAGCACCAACCCATCACGCGAACCTGAGATCACATCTTTTTGCAGCGCATCCGCATCCACCACAATCGGCACCTCGACCGTCTTCACGATATCCGCTGCCAACACTAAAGTCTCAGGCTCGCGACCCAACCCCGGACCGATCACCATAGCAGACGCGCGAGCTAATCGTTCCTGCAACAAATGCTGCCCTTCGAGCGCGAGTCCGCCGTCGGGTGTTTCCGGCCAACCCACCCAAATCGCCTCAGGCACTTGCGCGGCAAATGCAGGAACCAACGATTCGGGCACAAAGGCTGTGACCAAGCCCGCCCCACTCCGCAGCGCAGCCGTGACTGCCATCAGCGCCGCGCCTGGATAGGCCCGCGATCCGGCAACCACGAACAAGTGCCCCTGCCCTCGTTTGTCTGTCTGTGGATCGCGCCAGTTTCTCAGTGGATTAAGCACTGCATCGGTCAACACGAGATCATCCACAGAATGACCGGGTGAACCATCAAAGAAGCCCAAATCTACGTAGCGCAGTCTCCCCGCATTTGAAATCGAAAGCAGCGGTGTTTTCACCACGCCTGTCGCATAGGTGAAATCCGCCTTGAAGCCCCCTTCTACAGCCAATCCACTTGGCAAATCCACCGCCGCCCGAAGATCCACGTCGCACTGATTGGCAGCTTGGAGCAGCGCCAACGTATCAGCCCTCAACGGTGGTCGAAACTGAAACCCGAATACCCCGTCGATACTCACGGCGTAATTTCCCGCGATTGCATCGCTCGTGATGGGTCTGACACGGTCACCGACTTCATTCTGTAAATTCTGCCACGCACGATGCGTAAGTGGTTTCAGATCGCTCGCGTCGGAAGCAAAAACCACCTCGGCGGTGGCGTTATAGAATCGAGTCAACAAAGTCAGCGCCGCGATCAGCGCATCACCGCCGTTATGCCCTTTCCCTCCTAAAACCAAGATTCTCGCATTACGTGGAAATCTGCCTAACTCACGAAAATCTCGCGCCACCCCTTCTGCTACCGCGAGTCCCGCGCACTGCATCGCCACCCAAGCCTTTTCCTCGTCGCCACCAAATAGTTCCTCTTCCACGGATTGGGACTCCGCGCAGGACAAAATCGGATGGGCTACGTGGAGGTTCATGTTATTTCTGGATCACAGGTTTCGCTGGAGCCTCTGACGACATCTCACGAATTGAATCCGTAATCGCATTCCACGACTCATCATCGCGTTGGTTCAGCCACTCCTCTCGATGCTTTTCGGTCTCTGTATATAAAAGCGGCGCGTTAACTGGCACGCCGTGAGTGAGCACCGCACGAGTCAATCTTGTGATCGAACGATAGTAGTAATTATTCCCACTGCGCAGCACTTCATAGAAACGTGAATACTGACTCGTTTCGATATCCCAGAACGCCAACTCAGTCGTATCGTTCGACCAAACCGCGTAATCATCCCACTCCGAAAATACCGCCTCGAGTTCAGAAAAATCGGGTTTTACACGATGGGCGACCAGCGGAGCTGGGCTTTCGTCGCGGACCGGCACTTCGATTATCTCCGGAGCCGGTTTCGGAAGCAGCCAGACAAAGAGAGAGCCCAACACGAACCCAATCGAAATCCACGATGGCGTTTTCGAGAGGCTACTTGGTGAAGCGGGTTTCGTTTCGGTATCGTCCATGTTGAATCAATTCCTCACTAAAGTCGCAAATGCCATCGCGTGCGTTTCGGTATGTGAGAGTGAAATCAGCACTCCAGTCCCACCCACTTCGCGCAAGAGTGCCTGAGCTTTTTCATCGAGTCGGATCAGCGGCTCTTGGCGTTCACCGTGATACACCGAAATCGAAGTCCAATCGAGATGCTCGCCAATTCCCGTAGTAAACGCTTTCGCGACGGCCTCTTTGGCAGCCCAACGCGCTGCAAAATGTTTATGAGGGAATTTTAGTGTCGCGCAGTAGGCGCGTTCTTCATCAGTGAAAATCTTGGCGAGAAAACGATCTCCGTGACGCTCGATAATTTGCCCGATGCGGTCTACTTCGATGAGGTCGCAACCAATACCGATCGTCGCACCTCCTCGTGGTAAAGTTAGATGAGCGGCATCACTCATGAATTCATGCGTGTTTTCATTTCGATCACGGCTTCTTCGATCCCCATAAAAAGCGCGCGGCTGATAATGCTGTGGCCGATGTTAAGTTCATGCAGATGCGGCAAGGTGCGCACCTCCGTGATGTTCACATAGTTGATACCGTGGCCCGCATTAACGATGAGGCCGCAATCGTGCCCCCGCACGCAACCTAAGCGCAGTCGCTGTAACTCCGCTTCGCATTCTTGGCCAAAATATGCATTGGCATACGCTCCGGTGTGTAACTCGATCCAAGGCGCACCGAGTTGAGCGGAGAGTTCGATTTGCGGCTCATCAGGATCGATAAAGAGACTCGTCTTGATCCCCGACTCGTTCATCGCATCGATGCATTCTTTCACGCGATCACGATTACCCACGACGTCTAGCCCACCTTCCGTGGTCACCTCTTCGCGACTTTCCGGCACGAGACAAACTGAGTCAGGCTTCACTTCGAGAGCCAGCGCAACCATCTCGGGGGTGCAGGCCATTTCGAGATTCAGCCGAGTGGCGATGCTTTCACGCAACCGCCAGATATCACGATCCTGCACATGGCGCCGATCTTCGCGCAGATGCGCGGTAATCCCGTCTGCACCAGCACGCTCTGCGAGCAGCGCGAGGGTGACGGCATCCGGTTCGACAGCTCCACCGACGGTGGAATCGGCTTGCTGGTAACGCGCTTGGCGCACGGTCGCGCAGTGATCAATATTTATCCCGAGTAGAATCATGAGGCAGAAGTTTGACCTGATTAAGCGGACGGCGATTCTCCATAGCAAAACGAAATGAACGAATCACCTAATCCTTCTCCTAACCCCAAACGCGAGAATCTGTTTCTCAACATCATCTTCAACGTGATCTTGCCGACGATGATTCTTTCCTGGGCCAGTGGTGATGACTGGTTTGGACCGACCTGGGGTCTCGTCGTGGCCCTACTTTTCCCGACGAGCTACGGCATCATGGATTTCGTCAAACGCCGGAAGTATAATTTCATCTCGATTATCGGATTCACGAGTGTGCTCATCACGGGTGGATTCGCCCTCATGGAGATGAATGCGTTTTGGTTTGCCGTCAAAGAGGCCGCCATCCCCGCGATCATCGGAATCTCTGTGCTGCTCTCGATGCAAACCAAAATGCCTTTGGTTAAGGAATTTCTCTACAACCCACAGATCATGAACGTGAAGCGTATCGCGGCTGCACTCGATGAACGCCAAACACACCGCAGTTTCACCACCCTACTGCGCGGAGCCAGCCGGCTACTCGCGGGGTCATTTTTCATCAGTTCAGTGCTCAACTATTTTCTGGCCCGCTACCTTTTGGTGAGTCCTCCTGGTAGCGAAGCCTTCAATGGCGACCTCGCGAAGATGCAATTGTGGAGCTGGCCCGTCATTGTGGTGCCCAGCATGGCGATGATGATGTTTGCACTCTGGCGATTTATTAAAGGGCTCCAAACCGCCACCGGTTTAAAGCTAGAGGAACTCCTCAACGAAGAAGCCGCCGGTCAAAAACCGACGGCTTCGAAAGAGAAGAAAAGTTAAATACGCGTTACCCTTTAACCGGATAGTCGCGCTGAACCGGTCCCATGTAGACTTGGCGTGGACGATAGATCCGGCCCTTAGGTTGTGCCGCGACTTCGCGCCAATTAGCGATCCACCCCGGGACACGCCCCATCGCAAAAGCGGCGGTAAACATCTCTACGGGAATCCCGAGAGCACGCATGATAATCCCGGAATAGAAGTCCACATTGGGATACAACTTACGGGAAACGAAGTAGTCATCCTTGAGGGCCGCCTGTTCGAGGTGTTGGGCAATTGAGAGTAACGGATCATCAATGCCCAGTGTGGCCAACACCTTTTCACAACTAACCCCAATGATCTTAGCGCGGGGATCGAAGTTACGATAAACAGCATGGCCAAAGCCCATGAGGCGCTTGCTCTTATCGCCTGACTTGGCCGCTTCGATGAAGTGAGAACCGTCGTCTCCCTCGTCGTGAATGGCCTGTAACATTTTCATCACGGCAGCATTGGCACCACCATGGAGTGGACCGGAAAGCGCCGCGATACCGGCAGACAACGAAGCGAGAAGATTAGCCGCACTGGAACCCACCATGCGAACCGTGGCGGTGCTGCAATTTTGCTCATGGTCGACATGCAAGAGTAAGAGCAGATCGAGCGCTTTGACCACTTCAGGGTCGGTCACATAGTCTTTCTGTTCTTCCGAAAACATCATCTGAAGAAGATTCTCACAGTAAGGAACATCCTTCGAAGGCACCATGGGCAGACCACGCTGATAACGGTAGATCATCACCACAAATGTGCGGATCTTGGAAATTGCCAACGCCGCAGTTTGATCAAAATTCTTTAGATCCTGCTCGAAATTATTGGTCGCCAACTCGGGATAATAAGCAGGCAAAGCGGCCATCAATGAAGAGAGCATAGCCATTGGGGACGCATTCTGGGGAAATCCCTCTAGGATGGAATGCATCCGTGGATCTACATCAGCATGCTCAGCCAGAAGAGCATTGAACTCGCTCCGCTGTCCTGCGGTCGGCAACTCGCCATAGATGACCAGATAGGCTGTTTCGATGTAGTCGCTATTCTGGGTTAATTGCTCGATCGGATAACCGCGATGACGCAGAATTCCTTTATCTCCATCAAGATAGGTAATCTCGCTCATGCAAGATCCGGTATTACCATAACCCTGATCGTAACATATGTAGCCTGACTCTTTGCGCAGCTTTCGGGTATCGATCGCCATCTCCCCCTCGGAACCGGTGATTACGGGTAATTTAAACTCTTTGTCGTCGAGGGAAAGGGATGCTAATTCGGCCATGATACCTACAAGCCAAGCTGTTTCCCAGCCTCATGCAAAGAAAATGAAGTTTTAAATCTTCAACTCGGAGGCAAAATTAGCTCAGACATCACCAGAGGTTAGCTTAGCTCAAGTCGTTCGCGCTCAACACTCAGTAGCTACTGAGACAAAATTCCGATAAATTTGGATCCCCTTGGCCTGACTCTTCTCCGGATGAAACTGCGTGGCAAAACATCGTCCCCTCGCGATCGCCGCCGTGAATTTCACGCCGTAATCGCACTCTGCCAGCACTAGGTGGGGATCTCTCGGCACACAATAATAGCTGTGCACAAAATAGAAGGCCTCCCCTTCCGGTTCTAAATTCGCGATCAGAGGTGACTCCGGTTGGGTGAATTTCACGGTGTTCCAACCCATATGTGGCACCTTGAACTCACTCGGCAGCCGAAACCGCACCACCTTGCCGGGGAAAATGCCCAGCCCTTCGGTCTCCGCTTCTTCAGAATAATCGAACAGCGCCTGCAAACCGAGACAGACCCCCAGAAAAGGCCGATCCGCTGCGATCCAATCGCGCAACGCTTCGCTCATACCCGTCTCGCGCAAGGCCGATACACAATCAGCGAGTGCGCCGACTCCGGGCAGAACGACGCCATCCAAAGAATCTAGCTCTGTCGGTTTGGTGACGATCTGCACATCTCCTCCTGCAGCTTCGACTGCCTTGGCCACACTGCGCAGGTTACCCATGCCGTAATCGATTACAGCGATCCGTGGTGGCGTTTTCATCGCTTACAACGCGCCTTTAGTGCTGGGCAGCGAATCTGCGGCACGCGCATCGACTTGGGTCGCGATATCCATCGCACGAGCCAAGCCCTTAAAAATCGCCTCAGCTACGTGATGCGGTTCCTCACCATACTCTAGTTTGACGTGGAGATTGCAGGCCAGCGCATTGCTGAATGCCCGAGCAAACTCCTTGACGAGAATAAGGTTAAAATCGCGCACAAACATAGTTGGTGGCACCGCATCGTAAACGAGGCACGCGCGACCACTTAAGTCCACGACCACGCGAGCCAAAGACTCATCCATCGGCAAATAGAAAAAACCATACCGGCGGATACCCAGTTTGTCCCCAAGCGCTTGCTTAAAGGCATCGCCGAGCACAAGACCAACATCCTCGACCGTGTGGTGATAATCCACGTCCACATCGCCGATCGCCTTGATCTCGAGATTAAAGAGACCGTGCTTCGCGAACAACGTGAGCATGTGATCGAAAAACGGCACTCCCGTGTCGATTTTAGAAACACCCGAGCCATCGATCTCCAAAGTGAGAACAATATCGGTTTCCGCCGTCTTGCGGCTGAGTTTTGCTATGCGTGCTTGAGCCATGCTTCGAAGGTTTCCTGGAGGAGGAGCATTTCCTCATCCGTGCCGACGCTGATACGCAGAAACGAAGCGGTCAAGGCATGGCTACCGAAGTAGCGAACCAAAATTTTGCGACTCAACAGGTATTCGCAAAGCGCTTTTGCCACGTCTGCACTCGCCTCCCCTGCAGCGTTTCGCGGTTCGGTAAAAATAAAATTCGCCTGCGAGCGGTAGGTAAACCAACCCAGATTTTTCCACTCGGAAACATAGTGATCCCGAGTATGCCGCACCTTGTTGATAATACCCGTGTAATAGTGCTGATCATCAAAAGCCGCCTGAGCCGCCACCTGCGATAAACGGTTGACGTTGTAACTATCGCGAACGCGATCGAGTAGCCCGATCATCTCCGGATGGGCCAAAGCATATCCTACCCGAATACCGGCCAGAGCGTAAGCCTTCGACAGTGTGCGCACGACCACTAAACGCGGATAGCTAGCGAGCAATTTTACCGCATTTTCTCTGGCAAACGTGGCGTAAGCTTCATCGACAACCAGCACGCCCTTATAGCGTTTCAACACCTCTTCGATTTCAACGTTGGGAAACCCCACGCCAGTCGGTGCGTTTGGTGAGGTCAGGAAGAATATACGCGCATTCGATTGGACGATCTTCTCCACCGGTAGGCGCATCGAACGATCTAATTCCAGCACCGTGCTCGCACCATTTTGGATTCCCACCAAAACCGGATAAAGCGAGTAGCTCGGCAGTGTGAAACCAGTTGCTTTCGCCTGCGTGCAAAAACAACGGATCAGCAGATTGAGAATATCGTCGGAACCATTTCCCACGCAGACTTGATCTGCACTCAGCCCATGGTGAGCAGCAATCGTCTCGCGCAACGACATACTCTGCGGATTTGGATATCGCCGAAGCGACTCTCCCTCTTCTCCTATTTCAGCGCGCAAAGCTGCTGCGACCTTCGGACTCGGCGGATACGGACACTCATTCGTATTCAGCTTTGTCCACCCCAGTTCCGTCGGTTGCATCCCCGGGGTGTAGGCATGCAATTTAGCAACGTGTGGCAAAGCCAGCGATTGAAGTGAATCGTCTTTCACGGGAATCAGGAATTGGTGCGTAGTTCCACCGAACGACCGTGGGCATCGAGCTTCTCCATCGCGGCAAATGAAGCCACGACCTTGTTGCCCGCCTTCACGCTCTTTTCGTCGTAACGCACGATACTAGTGCGACGCATAAAATCCGCCACGCGCAGTCCGCTGAAGAAGCGACCTGTGCGCCCCGTCGGCAACACATGACTAGGACCAGCCGTAAAATCGCCCAAGGCCGTCGGCGTATAGTTACCTATCATGATCGCGCCCGCCGTCGTGATTGTCTTGATGAGCTTCTTCAGCGAAGGTTCTTTCACGATCAGCTCCAAATGCTCCGGCGCGACGAAATTGGCGATCTCGGCTGCTTGGTTCAGGTTTTCAACCACGATGGTGAGAAACCCCTGATCGAGCACATTCTGAGTCTTTTCTTCACGTGAAAGTTCGGAAACCTGCATCTCTACTTCGTGATGGATCGCCTGCGCAATTTTTTCCGAAGTCGCCACGAGGTAGACCTTTTCGCGACCTGAGCCATGCTCAGCCTGAGCCAAGATATCCGCAGCCACAAAGTCCACGCGGGCCGTCTGATCGGCGATCACCATGACCTCGCTCGGCCCCGGTAGCGAATCCACACCCACCGTGCCGAAGACCTGTCGCTTCGCTTCGCAGACATACGCATTGCCCGGACCAAATACCTTATCAACCGCGGGAATCGTCTCTGTGCCATAAGCCATCGAAGCGACCGCGTGCACTCCGCCGATTCGATAGACCTCTTTGATTCCCAGGAAATGCAACGCCGCCAATAAGCTGGGCGCGACTTTCCCGTGATTATCCGACGGTGTGAAAACGGCGATTTCCGGACATCCAGCAATCATCGCTAGCGATGCCGTCATCAACACCGTCGAGACTAACGGCACCTGTCCGCCCGGCACGTAAATACCCACACGACGGATCGGATCGTGTTTCTCACCAATCATCGCGCCGTGTTTGTTTCGATCCTCCCATGGTTCAGGTAAACACCGACGATTGTAGGCTACGATATTAGCATGAGCCGCCCGAATTGCTTTCAAATCATCTGATGACACGGATTCAGCGGCGACAGCCAACTCTTTATCAGAGACGTGAAACTCACGGGAGCGCAATTTCGCGCCATCGAATTTCGCCGCATAATTCGCAACTGCCATGTTCCCTCTGGCACGCACATCGGCCAGAATTGTGGCGACAGAATCGACAATATCCTGCGGCACTTCCGCATCACGGCAGAAGTCAGCTAGGTCATCGTTAAAATTTTTGGAGGTGGTGTGAAGCAGGCGCACGCGAGGACCTTAGCTTAAAATATCCCAGAGAAGCAACCTTCCCGAGCTACCTCAATGACAACACCGGCACCCCAAAGATCTCTGGGGCGACCGTTTCGTTCACCTCGACCCGATCAAAAGTAATCGTGACTGTCTGGGTAGCCCCATCGCCACTCGGAGTCACCGTAGTGAGCACTTTGGGGAATTTCACTCCGTCCACTTCGGTCGTGCCTTGCTCCGTAATTTTCTCACCTCGGAGTGTCTCCGTTAGGACCAGACGCCCAGTTTTCAGATCGAAATAGCGAGTGAAAGACGCTTGTTCCCCATGAGAGAACACTAATTTCTGGCAGACGACTCCGCCGATCTCAACCTCTCCCATATCCTTCAATTCACCGCCGACATCTTCGATCCCACGAAAGAACGAAAGGTTTTCCCAGACATTGGCGCGGAGGCTTTTAATTTGCGGGATCGACATCAAGGAAAGGCGCCAGCGGCTTTCATCATCTTTGGCGATAACTCGCTGCCAACCATCGTATCCATCTAGTCCAGTCTCTTCGGCACCACGATCCGATTTAATTACGCTCAATTGGCGATACGGTTTCTGAAAAATGATCTCTACCGTGATCGGGGTTTCTGATTCTGTCCCCTCGATCGAGAGCTGGCCGTAGTAATGCAAAGTTTGCACACTGTTCAGTGCTGCTTCAGAGCCGAGATAAGCTCGGGCCTTGGCAATGATCGCTGGTTCCGCCGCGACTCCTCCAGATAAACCAAGCACGAGAGCCATCAAGGGAAGTAGCATGAGACGTAAAGATAGTTTTTTCATAGCGGGATGTAGGTGGATTGAGAGGATTTTCAGGAGTTTACTCCCATTCGATAGTCGCAGGTGGCTTAGAACTGACATCGTAAACCACGCGGCTCACGCCTTCGACCTCATTGGTAATGCGATTGGAAATGAGTTGGAGCAAGTCATACGGCAGGCGAGTCCAGTCGGCGGTCATCGCATCTTTGGAGCCCACAATTCGCAGTGCGATTACATCAGCATAGTTGCGTTCATCGCCGATCACCCCGACAGATTTCACTGGCAAAAAGACGGCAAACGACTGCCAGACCTTCCAATACCATCCGCTATTCTTCATCTCTTCCTGTAGAATAGTATCGGCACCGCGTAACACTTTGAGTCGTGACTTCGTTATAACGCCCGCCACACGCACGCCTAATCCCGGACCGGGGAATGGCTGACGCCAGACCACTTCCTTGGGTAGCCCTAAAGCCGCACCAACCTCACGGACTTCGTCTTTGAAAAGTTCACGTAAGGGTTCAACGAGCTTGAGTTTCATCCGATCAGGTAATCCACCGACGTTATGGTGACTTTTAATCAACGAGGCAGGATTACCATCAATCGCCACGCTCTCGATCACATCAGGATAGAGTGTGCCCTGAGCAAGAAAGTCTGCCTTGCCGATCGTCTTGAGTGATCTTTCGAAGACTTCCACGAACGTATTGCCGATAATTTTGCGCTTAATCTCGGGGTCTTCCACCCCTTTCAACCGCCGCAGAAAGAGCGACGAAGCATCCACGACACGCAGGTCTATCTTAAAGTTCCGTTTGTATAGCGATTCCACGGCCTCGCGCTCACCGGCACGGAGCAAACCGTTATCCACAAAAACACAAACAAGCTGCTTACGAATTGCCTTATGCAAAAGAGCCGCAGCCACCGAGGAATCCACGCCGCCGGATAGCCCTAGAATTACGCGTGATTTACCAACTTGTTTTTTGATTACCTTCACGGAGTGAGCGATAAAATCTTTCGTCGTCCAATCCTGCTCGGCTTTGCAAACACGGACGAGAAAGTTGCGGATGATCTCCACACCGCGTTCGGTGTGAAATACTTCGGGGTGAAACTGTATACCGAAGAAATTACGTTTCCGGTCTTCAATCGCGGCAAAGGGAGAATTCTCGGTGGTGCCAATCGCACTGAAGCCTTCCGGCAGCTTGATCACCTTGTCGCCATGTGAGTTCCAGACTTTGAGCTTGCGTGGCAGTTTAGCAAAGAGTCGTCCCGGTTTTGAGACGGTAAGGGTTCCATTTCCAAACTCACGCTGCTTACTGCGCGACGCGCGACCACCCAACAGGAATGACAGTAGTTGAATCCCATAACAGATACCGAGAATCGGCACGCCGAGATTGAAGATATCCCGATCAGGGATCGGCGCTGTCTTGGCAAACACCGAGCTCGGCCCACCCGAGAGAATGATCCCGATCACGCCATCTTCACGCAGCTTGGCAGCCGGAGTGCTGTAGTGATAGATTTTCGAGTAAACTTGAGATTCGCGAATTCGGCGCGCGATGACCTGAGTGTATTGGGAACCGAAATCGAGGACGGCGATGGTCTGTGGCATACGATGTAAATTGGGTAAAGGATGAACCTAGAGGGCTGATAGTGGTGCGAAAGCTTAAAACTTCAAACGCATGTTTTCATGACCACATTTCGGACATTTTCTTAGTTCAGCATCCGAAGCGCCTTCGTAGACATGGTCACAACGAATGCAGTGGAAAGTGCGCCGGCGGCGTTCGCGCTCAAATCGCGCATCATCACGTCGATCATAGTAAAGCCACAGGCCGAGAAAGAGCATCCCCACAAGGATGCAATAAATCACGACGACTGTCGGCAGATCGGACATAGTTAATAAAGCAAAACGCGCCGAAGGTTACTTCGACGCGCTGGTTCAAATCATCTGTCGATTGATACTCAATCTTTGGCTTCAGCTTTGGGATTGGTTTCTTCGACTCGAGCTTCCGGAGCAGGAACTGCTTCGGAAACCGGTGCTACCTCCGCAGACTTTTCAGCCTTTACCGTCTTCTTTGGGGCATTCTTGCGGCTCTTAGGCTTGGTGTAGCCTTCATCATCGGCTTTGATCAATTCGATCAGAGCCATGGGGCTGGAGTCGCTCTGTCGCGGTCCGAGCTTGTAGATGCGAGTGTAGCCACCAGTGCGATTAGCGAACTGTTCGTGCTTTTCGTTGAACAGCAAAGTGAGAGCATCTTCATCACGGAGATCAGCATGGGCAAGACGGCGTAGGTGCAGCGCATCTTTGGTTTCGGTCTTAGCCGCCGCATTTTTTGCTTTAGTGATGATCTTCTCGATGAAAGGACGTAGGGCCTTGGCCTTGGTCAATGTAGTCTTTATTCGATCATGTGTAATGAGCGACGCTGCCATATTCGACAGCATCGCCGCACGATGTTCGCGAGTCACTCCCAAGGAGTGGCGGTGCATTTTGTGACGCATAGTATTATTTGGTTAGACAGATCCCGTTCGGCAATCCGGTCGCAGCGTAGGGCGGCAGCGGACGGCGCGAGAACTGTAAAAATGAAATTAGATTTCAGTGGGGTTATCGAGTAGACGTTCGTCGAACTTCATACCAAGCGACAAGCCAAGAGCCTCGAGCTTATCTTTGATTTCGTTAAGAGACTTCTTACCGAAATTACGGTATTTAAGCATTTCTTGCTCACTCTTCATCGCAAGTTCACCAACGGTGGTGATGTTCGCATTATTGAGGCAGTTCGCTGCACGGACCGAGAGTTCGATCTCGTTGACCGACATATTGAGGAGCTTACGGAGTTTGTTCTGCTCTTCGCTTACTTCGCTCTGCTGATTTTCGAATTCGTAGTTCTCCTCGGATACCTTATCAAAGACATCAAGGTGATGCTTTAGTATCGAGGCGGATTGCTTCAGAGCATCGTCGGGCGTGATACGTCCATCAGTCCAGATCTCAAGGTTAAGCTTGTCGTAATCAGTGATCTGCCCAACGCGGGTGTTTTCAACTGAATACTTAACAAGAGTAACAGGTGAGAATAATGAATCGATCGGAATGACGCCAATCGATTGTTCGTCTTTCTTATTAGCCTCACCTGGGCAGTAGCCACGGCCAGTCTTAATCTCGATCTCAGCATTAAACTCGCGTTTGGCATCAAGTGTGCAAATCACCTGATCGGGATTCACAACAGTAATATTGGCATCGGCTTCAATGTCGGCAGCAGTAACAGCACCGGACTTGTTGACGATGATCTGCAAGAGCAGGGGCTCGCGGCTGTGCGAGATCACGAGAACCTTCTTAAGATTCAGAACGATGTCGGTGACATCTTCGACGACGCCGTCGATGCTCTGGAATTCGTGGCCGACACCTTCAATTTTAATCGAAGAAACCGCAGCACCTTCTATCGAGCTGAGGAGGACACGACGGAAGGAATTACCGATCGTGTGACCATAACCGGCCTCGAAAGGTTCGGCGATGAACTTAGCGTAGGTATCGGTGGCACCTTCCTCGACTTTAGTGAGCTTATTGGGGAGTTCGAACTTTCCGAGACGTTTTGGCATGGCGATGAAACTCTAGTAGAGCTATAGGGTTAAAATAAATGGTTACCTGATCGACTTAGTAGCGTGAGTAGAACTCAACGATAATTTGCTCGTTGATGCCTTGCTCCATTTCGTCGCGGGTAGGCAGACGGTTGACTTTTGCTTTGATCGCCTCGTTGTCCATCGTAAGCCAGCCGGGGACTGGGCGGATACGATTTTCTTCGAGATTGCGAGTCGCCATTTGACGCGAGGAAGGAGCGGTCTTCACTTCAATCTCATCACCGGAAAGCACACTGTAGCTTGGGATATCGACCTTGTGGCCGTTCACACGAATGTGGCCATGATTAACAAACTGACGGGCAGCCGCACGCGACTTCGCTAGTCCGAGAGAGTAAATTACGCTGTCGAGACGAGACTCGAGGAGCTGAAGAAAACGCTCACCGGTAACACCGCGCTCGTTCTTAGCCTTTTCAAATAGGCGGCGGAACTGACGTTCGAGCAAACCGTAGGTGTAACGAAGCTTCTGCTTCTCATTCAAGCCAACGGAGTATTCCGATTGCTTGTTGCGGCGCATGCGCGGGCCATGTTGGCCAGGCGGGAAAGGGCGGCGCTCAAAGGCCTTAGCTGAACCAATAATTAGTTGGTTGAAGCGTCGGCTGATGCGAGTGGTGGGTCCTGTATAACGAGCCATGGGAAAAAATATATTTACGGGTGAAAAAAAGGTGCGTGGGATTAGACGCGACGGCGTTTAGGCGGACGGCAACCGTTATGCGGAACCGGGGTGACATCGATGATCGAAGTGATTTCAAGACCGATGGCTTGGAGGCCGCGGATCGCGCTATCGCGCCCCATGCCTGGACCGGATACCCGAATTACAATTTCCTTCAATCCATGTGACATCGCATTGCGAGCCGCATCCTGAGCCACGATCTGAGCGGCGTAGGCGGTGGACTTACGAGAACCACGGAAGTTGCATTTACCTGCGCTAGACCAGGAGATCACGGCACCCTTGGGGTCGGTAATTGAAACAATCGTGTTGTTGAAAGAGGCAAGCACAGTGGCGATGCCAGAAGAAACATTCTTCGAGCCCTTCGCCTTGCGGATCTTAATCGTGCCGAGCTCTTCCTTGAGGAGGTCTTCGGCCGTGGGTTGCTTGGCAACACCACCGACAGTCTCGACGGGCTTTTCAGCAACTGCTGCGCCACCTTTAGTCGCGGGAATAGTTGCAGCAGCGGTAGTAGTTGGAGCCTCGGGAGCAGGAGTCGCTTTAGGTGCAGCTTCAGGAGCAGCAGCCTCGACGGGCTTTTCGTTGGTAGGTTCAGTCTTATCTTCAGCCATGACGGGAAATTTTAATTATTATTTTTTGCCGCCCACAGGTTTGCGGGATCCCTTACGGGTGCGGGCGTTGGTTTTAGTGCGCTGTCCGCGAACGGGCAGACCGCGACGATGGCGGAGACCACGGTAGCAGTTGATCGCCTGAAGGCGTTTCAAATTGGCCGCTAAATCACGACGAAGGTCACCTTCGAGCAACCATTTATGCGCAGTTACGATCTGAAGGATCTGATTGAGCTGTTCTTCGTTCAATTCCGAAGCCCGAGAATCAGGATCGAGCTTCGCTTCTTTGACAATAATGTCAGCGCGAGCAGGACCGATACCGTTAATATAACGGAGGGAATAGGCGACTTTCTTGTTCGCAGGGATATCTACACCGAGGATACGTGGCATTGTGAGTTAGGTTAGAGTTAGATGTTAAAGTTGAAAAATTGAGAATCAGGAAGTGAGCGGAGTAGGCACCGTGAGTATTTCGGGGCCAGTTTCTGTCGTGAGCACGGTGTGTTCGAAGTGAGCGGAAGGTAAATTATCAGCTGTTACTACGGTCCAACCGTCGGAAAGTGTCTTGGTGCGATAGGTGCCCATGTTAACCATAGGTTCAATGGCGAGGGTCATCCCGGGTTTAATTTTGGGACCATCATTGCGGCGACCATAATTCGGGATTTCTGGGGCTTCGTGCATCGAAGCCCCTACTCCATGACCAACTAGGTCGCGCACCACACTATAACCGTGAGATTCCACATGCTTTTGCACAGCGTGCGAAATAGCTCCAATTCGATTACCGACCAACGCGTGCCGAATTCCAATTTCAAGGGATTCCTTCGTCACAAGGACGAGCTTTACCAGTTCAGGATCAATTTTTCCGACGGGAATTGTCACGGCATTATCGCCTATGAAACCTTTGTAATTCACAGTGATATCAAGCGATACGATATCACCATCACGGAGGATACGGCGAAAAGAAGGGACGCCATGGACGATTTCCTCATTTACGGAGATGCAGGTGTGGGCTGGGTAGCGGCGAGATCCGATTTGATAACCGAAATCGGCGCTGTGCGCTCCAAATTTGGCCATCATATCGCGGCCAGCTTCGTCCAAGTCTTGGGTTGTTATTCCGGGCCTTACTAGCTGCTTAAGATCAGCAAGCACAGTAGCGGCGACGGCGCACGACTCGCGCATCCGAGCAATTTGATCATTATTTTTGATCATACTCATAGGAAAGCGAGTTCCGGTCTTTCGATGTGAAGACCCAGAGTGCGATAATGTTCAATGAGCTCGACAGGAGTTGTCTCGCTACTGGCGACACCGGCAAGCATTTCGCTGCGGGTATCGAGCCATTCATCAAACACCTTAGCTTGGAGCAGCGTAGCCGGGAAGTCGGTCAGGACAAAACCCGCATCAGGTTTGCGCGCAAAAAACCAACGTCGCATTACTGCGAACGTAGCTTCAGTCGCAGTGGTAACACTGCGTCGACGCGAAATCTCCAACCTCATCAATTCGGCAGGAGAGACGTGCTCAAGATTCAAAGAACGAACCCAGGACAACAGATCAGTATCTGGAGAACCTAAGTAGACTAGCTTCGTTTTGGCGGAGGCGCCACCACGAGATAAAAGATCAACGATGGACAGCATCATGACCGCAGTAAAGAACTAAAGTGCAAAATTTCGGATGGTCCAAGCGGCGAGACCAATGAAGAAAATGATCATCATAGGTAATGCTATTTTCATGACGGCTTCGCTGCTGAGAGCATCACTGGACATACCTTGAGGTTTGGAGCTGCGTGCTCGCACTCTCCCCTTCTTGAGGAATCCATCATAGTGACGTTGCAACAGGAAGGTTTCAACTTGGCGCATTGTATCCAGAACCACACCCACGGTAATGAGCATACCCGTGCCACCAAAGAAGATGGCGATACGTTGCGGGACGTTTAACTCAAAGAGCAGAACGTCCGGCATGACCGCGATAATAGTCAAGAAGACCGCACCAGCGAGGGTGAGACGCGTCATGATAAAATCGAGAAACTGAGCCGTAGGTCGTCCTGGGCGCACGCCGGGGATGTAACCACCGTATTTCTTGAGATCATCAGCGATCTGGATGGGTTTAAACATCACTGACACCCAGAAGTAACTAAAGAATAGAATCAGCGTCGTGTAAATCGCGTAGTATGTCCAATGGCCTCGCAAAAGATTTTGGGAAAAATCAATCAGGAATTTAATATTCAACCAGGCACCGAGCTGAGAAAAGATTTGTTGAGGGAAGAGAAGAATAGCACTCGCGAAAATCACTGGCATAACACCGGAGTAATTAACCTTAAGGGGAAGGAATGAACTTTGTCCGCCCATCACTTTATTACCCACAACCCGCTTGGCATATTGCACCGGGATCTTTCGTTGTCCCTGCACCACCATGATAATACCCATTGTGACCAAGATGAACAACAACCCCATGACAATTCCTTCAGGGAGGCCCAGGCGAGCAACACCCACAGGAGCGAAGAACAACTGGTAAGTCGTGGTGACCGCACCCGGGACGTCGGCAAGAATACCCACCGTAATCAGAAGCGAGACACCATTGCCGATACCGCGCTGAGTGATCTGCTCACCGAGCCACATTAGCAACATCGTGCCCGCAGTCATGATGATTACCGAGGTAAACAGGAAGCCGAGTTTACCTACCATCACAATCGATCCGTAGGTATTCATATCATACCCCGGGAATAATCGGCCGGGATTCTCTAGAGCCAAAATCAGAAGCGTGCCTTGCACCAAACAAATGATCACCGTCGCATAACGGGTGTATTGAGTGAGCTTTTGGCGACCCACATCACCCTCCTGCTGCAATCGGCTCAAAGCTGGCACCACTGCAGTCATCAACTGAAAGATAATCGATGCACTGATGTAAGGCATGATGCCCAACGCCGCGATAGCTCCTTTTAGTAGAGCACCACCGGTGAACATGTTGGCCATGCTGACCATACCACCAGCTCCATCAGCTGTTTGAGCTGCAAAGAAAGCCTGCAAAGGCTGGGTATCAATCCCAGGGAGCGGAATATGCGCCGCTACCCGTGCCACAAATAGCAAGGATAGCGTGTAGAAGATGCGCGACCGCAGCTCTGGGATCTTCAGGGAATTCGTGAAGGCGGATAACATTAAGTGAGAGGGGCTGGTATCGTGAAAAGACGGTGAACGAGAAGCGATATCCCGTTACTTACATTAAGCTACGATCGCTTCGCCACCGGCTTTCTCGATCTTTTCCTTGGCCGATGCGGAGAATTTTGAAGCGGTAATTTTGAGCGCGCGGGTGATTTCCCCGTTACCCAATATCTTAACGTAGGTCTCGTCCTTACGGAGGAGACCATTATCGGCGAGCACCTGAGCATTAACATCAGTCACATCGACAGCGATTGCTTTCAGGTCATCGAGGTTAACGACAGCGGCTTCCGTGCGGAAGGCAGCTTGATTAAAACCGCGACGGGGCAATTTACGATAAAGGGGCATTTGACCACCTTCAAAGCCGGGACGAATACTGCCACCGGAACGAGCCTTCTGGCCTTTGCCACCGCGACCGGAAGTCTTACCGTGACCGCCACCTTCGCCACAGCCAATACGCTTTTTCCGGTGGATTGCACCTTTAACATTCTTAAGTTCGTGTAATTTCATTGGGTTCCTCGATTTGGATCGCCCTCCCCGCGTGTTTCGCGGCTTGGACTCGGATAATAATAGTTAATCAGTAATCTTAGCTTTTACGCGCGGCCTTAACTTCTGCGTAGGTGCGAAGCTGGAGTAGACCAGCCAAAGTGGCGTTAACGACCGCCAAATGGTTGTTTGAACCGAGCGACTTCGTCAGCACGTTCTTCACACCGGCAGCTTCAAGCACCGCGCGAACACCGCCACCGGCGATGAGTCCAGTCCCTGTTACCGCAGGTCGGAGCAAAACTTTGCCACCATCGGATTCGCCTAGCACCTCATGCGGGATTGAGTCGCCCTTCAGCTTCACAGTGACCATATGCTTGTTGGCGAGGGCCGTGCTTTTTCGAATAGCTTCCGGCACCTCGTTGGCCTTGCCGTAACCGATGCCGAGCCTTCCCTTCCCATCTCCAACGACAGAAAGAGCAGAAAAGCTAAAGCGACGACCACCTTTAACGACCTTAGCGCAGCGGTTAATGAAAACCACCTTTTCAATCATCGTAGGGCCATCATTTGCGGCGTCATCGCGACGACGGTTGTCACGGCGAGGACCACCGCGATTATCGCGGCGTTGACCAGGGCGGTTACCGCCGGGGCGATTGCCACCGGGGCGTTGGCCTGGGGCCGCTCCGTTATTCGCCGGAGCGGGTGTCGGAGCTCCGCTTTTCGCTGGAGCGGGTGTCGGTGTTTGAGTAGTGGCGGGTTTGGTATCAGTGCTCATGGGCGTGCCTTAGAATTGAAGACCACCCTCGCGGGCAGCATCGGCGAATTGTTTAACTTTTCCGTGATATAAGGCTCCGTTGCGATCAAAGACCACACTGGCGATTCCAGCAGCCTTGGCTTTTTCCGCAAACGCGGAGCCGAGCTCCTTAGCACCCGCTACATTAGCAGCGATTTTTTTCTTACGCAGCTCAGCGTCGAGACTGGAAAGGAAAGCGAGAGTCACAGCATTATCGTCATCCACGGCCTGTGCATAGATATGCTTACCAGTGAATTTGACGGTTAGGCGTGGACGTAGCGCGGTGCCATTGATCTTCTTGCGGATTCTCCAGCGACGGCGCTGGAGGAGTTTGGATTTATGAATAGTGTTCATGGGATTTACCCTGAAATGGATTAATTACAGTTAGGATTAAGCGACAGTCTTGCCTTCTTTACGGCGGACATAGTCGCCCACAACATGGACACCTTTGCCCTTGTAAGGCTCTGGCGGATAGTAGCTGCGCATCTCGGCGGTGACGGCACCAACGAGTTGTTTGTCAGCACCCTCGATCTTAACTTTAGTCTGATCGGTGATGGTGACCACGATGCCCTCGGGGACATCCATGATGATTTCGTGAGAGTAGCCCAGAGCGAGATCGATCTTATTGCCCTTCAGCACAGCGCGAAAACCGACGCCCTTAATTTCGATTTCCTTGAAGAAACCTTCGCTAGCACCTTTGACCATTCCAGCAATGATAGAACGGGTGGTGCCAAACATGGCACGGGAGAAGCGGGTCTCTTCAGATTTTTCGATGATAATTTCCTGCTCTTTTTGGGTGATCGTGACCACCGGAGCGAAATTCTTAGTAATTTTTCCCTTAGGGCCTTCCACAGTGACGGTATGTCCCTGGATATCGACCTTTACCTTTTCAGGAATGGGAATGGGTTGTTTGCCAATACGACTCATGATGCGTGGTTCTCCTTACCAAATTTTGCAGATGACCTCGCCACCCGCCTTATTGCGGCGGCAGTCCTGGTCTTTCATAAGACCTTGGGACGTAGAGAGGATGGATATACCAAGACCGTTAAGAACACGGGGAATCTCGGTGTATTTAAAGTAAAGACGACGGCCGGGCTTCGACACGCGCTGTAGATCGGTAAGGACAGGAGATCCATCGACATACTTCATTTTTATAATGAGCGTCTTATGGCCACGGGTATCAGCCCCAACGCTGACATCTGTGATGAATCCATCACTTTTAAGGATAGCAGCAATGCTTTCCTTCAGTTTGGAGTGCGGGGCGACGCACTCATCAAGACGCGCTCTCGACGCATTGCGGAGACGGGTCAGAAAATCACTAATAGGATCGTTCATGGTGGATGTTTGGTTTGTTGAGACGACGAGTCATATCCAACTCCCGTCGTCTCGAAATTTGATTACCAGGAGGATTTCGTCACGCCGGGTATTTTCCCAGCCAACGCGAATTCACGGAAAGTAATACGAGAGAGTCCGAATTTGCGAATGAAAGCACGGGGACGGCCACTCAGTGCACAACGATTCTTAATGCGCACCTTGGAGGAATCACGTGGCAACTTGGCGAGTTTACGCTGGGTCGCGAAGAAATCTTCGTCGTTGGTATCTGGATTCGCAAGGATAGCTTTAAGCTCAGCCCGTTTGGCCTGATACTTTTCTACGATACGGATACGCTTTTTATTGCGTTCGATGGCTGATGTTTTCGGCATGGCTCAGTAAAATTAGGCGGCGGTTTTGTCGACACGACGGAAAGGCATTCCGAGAAGCTGAAGCAGCTCGCGGCCCTCATCATCAGATGTGGCTGTCGTTACAATGGTGAGATCAAGACCCATATTAGTCTTAACGTTTTCCACGGTGATTTCGGGGAAAATGGTAAAATCGGAGATGCCGAGATTGTAGTTACCATTGCCGTCCAACCTTGTGGATACACCACGGAAATCACGGATGGTAGGTAGGGCTACCGCTAGAGTGCGATATAGAAATTCCCACATCGATCTACCTCGTAATGTCACACAGCAACCAACGATTTGTCCTTGGCGCAACTTAAAATTTGAAATCGCCTTCTTAGATTTGGTGAGCACTGGCTTTTGGCCAGCGATCAATCCAAGGTCGCGTTGAATATCGCTGATCTGATTCTTGTCGGCATTGGTATCAATACCACTGTTCAGAACGATCTTCGCGATTGACGGAACGTTGTGGAGATTTTTGTAGCCACGGCTTTTCGTCAGGGCGGGAACGACCTGTTCGATATAGTAAGTTTTTAGTGAAGGAATTGTGCTCATAATGTGAGCCACCGGATTTCCGACCCGGAGGCAATGGGCTGAGTTAGCTGAGTAGAAGCGATCAGTAACGCAGTTTTAGGTTAAGTTTGGCAAGCGTGCAGTTGAGTTATTAGCTCGCTACTACTTCTGTTTTGGCGCGCTTGCTCGCATCGTGGACGGATTTGAGCATGAGATTGGAAATATGCACGGAGCCCTCGCGTTCAGAAATTGATCCTTGAGGGCTTTCTTGGGTCTTCTTCAGGTGGCGCTTGACCATAGCAACACCTTCGACTCGAGCGCGGTATTTGGCCGGCAGGATCTCGAGGATCTTGCCTTCTTTTCCCTTATGGGAACCTGCGATTACGACGACATCGTCGCCGCGTTTGATGTGAGCTTTTAACATGTTAGAGAACCTCCGGTGCGAGCGAGATGATCTTCATGAACTTCTTCGCGCGTAATTCGCGGGCTACGGGACCGAAGATACGGGTGCCCTTGGGATTAGTATTACTACCGTCAAGAATGACGACGGCATTGCTGTCGAAACGTAAGTAGCTGCCATCAGCACGACGCACAGGTGCTTTGGTGCGCACCACGACTGCCTTGATGACTTCACCCTTTTTCACACTCGCGTTAGTCGCGCTTTCTTTCACGTGAACGGTGATGATGTCGCCGATGCCGGCAGTCTTGGTGTTTTGACCCGTTTTACGGATCATCGCGACTTTCCGAGCGCCGGTATTATCGGCGACGGTGAGAACGGAACGCATTTGAATCATGACAAACCTTTAGGTTGAAAATATAGATTGATAGAAACCGTAGTCTTAGGACTCGGTGCTCTTAGTCGGAACGACGGCGGCAACATCCTGTTCGGTGACAGCCACATCTGTGGTGCCTTGGGCGTGCTCCAAAATCGAGGTAATACGCCAGCGCTTAAGGCGACTGATCGGACGTGTCTCGGTGATCTCAACCTTGTCGCCGATATTGGCTTCATTTTTCTCGTCGTGAGCATGCACGACGGATTTACGGTTTACGACCTTATGGTAGAGAGGATGTGGAACCCTGTAGGGGATCGTGACCTTAATCGACTTGTCGCCGGAGCGGCTGGTGACGAATCCGATCAGTGTCTTACGACTGGTTTGACGTGCTTGTTGTGACATGGCTGGAAGGCGCCTCAGGCGACTTGACGGTTCTTTTCGTTCAGGACGGTTTCGAGACGTGCAATATCCTTACGAAGGAAACGCAGCTCGTGGGTTTTCTCGACCTGCCCGGTCTGCTTGCGCAGACGCAGTTGGAGGAGTTGCTCACGCGTTTCGCGGAGCTTAGTATTGATCTCGACGGACGAGAGTTCGCGGATTTCTTTCGAAGTCATGGCTATATAGTCCAGGTGTTACTCAGGCCTTAATTGCCTTCGCGGGTGATAAATCGGCAGTGGAAAGGCAGCTTCGCGTCGGCGAGACGGAAAGCCTCCTTCGCGACAGACGCGGGCACGCCGGAAAGTTCAAAGAGCATGGCGCCCGGTCTAATAACGGCCACGTAGTGGTCAACAGAGCCCTTACCTTTACCCATGCGAGTTTCCGCGGGTTTCTTGGTAATTGGCTTGTGAGGAAAAACACGAATCCAGATCTTACCCTTCCGCTTTAAGTGGCGGGTAATGGTCACACGGGCAGCCTCAATTTGACGACCGGTCATGTAACCGCGGGTCAGGGATTGTAGACCGAAATCGCCGAAAGCGATGGTGTTACCACGCTTGGCGTTCCCGGCGCGGGAGCCTTTGTGAGATTTACGATATTTTGTGCGAGCTGGTGCGAGAGCCATGTGTATTGTCTCCTAAATTTAAATAATCCTAGGGGATCAGTTGTTGTCGGCTTCGGGTTTGCAGATCCAGCACTTGATGCCGATCTTACCGTAGACGGTGTTAGCTTCGGTGAAACCGTAGTCGATGTTTTCACGCAAGGTGTGCAATGGCACCCGACCTTTACGCTGCCATTCACGTCGGGCGATATCCGCACCGCCGAGACGACCAGAACATTGGATACGAATACCCTCCGCTCCAAGTGTCATAGCGATTTCAATGGCCTTCTTCATCGCACGGCGGAAAGCGATCCGGCGTTCGAGCTGTAGAGCGACATTTTCAGCAACGAGCTGAGCCTCAATTTCAGGTTTTTTAACCTCTTGAATATCGAGTAGGATTTCCTTCCCGGTCAACTTAGAGAGATCGTCTTTGATCTTCTCGATTTCTTGCCCCTTGCGACCGATAACAATACCGGGACGGGCGGTGTAAATCTTAACGCGAACACGATTGGAAGCGCGTTCAATGAAGATACGAGGCACGGAGGCTTGCTTAAGTTTCTCCATAAGCTTTTCACGGATCATGTGATCTTCTTGCAGGAGCTTGCTGAAGTCTTTCTTGGTAGCATACCAGCGAGATTGCCAGTTGCGACGGACGGCAAGACGGAAACCGATTGGATTGGTTTTTTGGCCCATGGTATAAATCAGTTAGTGTTGCCGTCAGTGAGGATGATACGGATGTGTGACATTTTCTTACGACGTGGCTTAGCAGTGCCACGTGCACCGGCCTTAAAACGTTTGAGCACAGGACCATTTTCGATGATCGCTGATTTGATCGTGAGATCATCCGCCGAGAGATTGTTATTATTCTCGGCGTTAGCGATGGCGCTCTTGAGCGTCTTCACGATGAGACGCGCAGACTTGCGCGGAATCAGCGTCAAATAATCGACGGCAGCAGCGGCTTTACGCCCCTGTATAATGCGTGCAACGTCGCGCATTTTCTTGGGCGACATATGTGCGTTGCGGGTTAGTGAGAGAACTTCCATTAAGATGATTCCTTGTAAGGCGACAGTAGTATCGGAGTGATGCCCTGCCCTTTTAGTTTAAATTAGGTCGGATTACTTCTTGGCGGTATTGCCGTGAGCCTTGAATGTGCGAGTCAGTGAGAATTCACCGAGTTTGTGACCAACCATATTCTCCGTGACATACACGGTGATGAAGGTCTTGCCATTGTGAACGTTGAAGGTGTGGCCAACGAAATCTGGAGTGATCGTCGAGCGGCGTGACCAAGTCTGGATGGGCTTATGGCCGCCAGATTTTTCCGCCTTCTCAACTTTTGAGAGAAGGTGGTAGTCAACGAAGAAGCCTTTTTTGATGGAACGTGCCATGATGCGATAGTGCTATGAGTTATTTACGTCCACGTGGCTTGCGGCCGTTGTGGTGAACAATGATCAGGGCGTTGGAGGCCTTGGAGCGACGACGTGTGGGGAAGCCCTTGGCGAGCTGACCCCAAGGAGACACAGGTTGCTGGCGTCCGCCACCACCCTTGGACTTACCATTACCGCCGCCATTGGGATGATCGACAGGATTCATGACCATACCACGAACGCGAGGG
>Ga0105055_10000889_pt1 | contig 48823 bp, 44 predicted proteins | sample BON03_FD_78090 | JGI IMG/M metagenome (GOLD analysis project Ga0105055, IMG submission 78090) | Freshwater microbial communities from Lake Bonney liftoff mats and glacier meltwater in Antarctica - BON-03 | ecosystem: Environmental > Aquatic > Freshwater > Ice > Glacier meltwater | place: Lake... | reverse complement strand
TAGTGCAATTTTAATTGAACTAAATTGAATACATAATCGGCATAAATAACAGTTAGACAAACCCTGCTTAACATTCCTTTAGTTATAGATAAAACCAGGAAACAAAAAGCATATATTAAATAATTTATTTAGAACTAGACTATCAGCAATGGTAGTCTAGCTTTTTATTTGCCGAAGTGTTATAATAAAGGGAACATGCACCACCAACAAGGGAGAATACTCCACCAACAAGGGAGCATGCTCCACCAACAAGGGAGCATGCCGCATCGACGGAGCAAAAAATAGCTACAACAAGGGAGCATGCTCCACCAACAAGGGAGCATGCTCCCTTGACAAATATAGAGTATGCCGCATCGACTTTGTTTGCAATAAACTTTTTTTCTATTAAAAAGCGCCGTTGTCCGATAAAAAGGGATTTTTACTTAATTTAGTAGAATCATTTTAACCTTACAAAATGATCGTCTGAAAAACAACTTAATTAATTACAATGGCATTATTTCAACAAACCGTACTAAAAAAGCACATAGAATCACTTGATTCAAAAAATATCGATCAACAATGGGAGAAATTCAGATCCATTTTTCACAACCTCGAGAAGCAAAATAATATTCGCAATAGTAAGGAAGAGCAATTTCAAGAAGGGTTTTTAAGAGAATTATTTGTTGGAGTTTTAGGTTATACGATTAATCCTGATGAAAATTTCAATTTGCTTACCGAGTTGAAAAATGTTGCCAATAGCAAAAAAGCAGATGGAGCAATATTAGTTGATGGAAAACCAATTGCGGTTATCGAATTAAAAGGGACAGAAACAACGGATTTAAACAAGATTGAAGTACAAGCATTTGGGTACAAAAACAACCAACACAATTGTACGTATGTAATCACATCCAACTTTGAAAAATTACGCTTTTACATTGAAAATACAATTCAATACGAAGAATTTAATCTTTTTACGCTGACGAAAGAGCGCTTTCAATTGTTGTATGCTTGCCTATCTTGGGAAAGTATAAGTAAAAACACACCTATTCAAATACTGAACGAGTCGGTTTCAAAAGAAAACAAAATCACAAAAGATTTATACAAAGATTATTCAGAGTTTAAACGGGAATTATACTCAAGTTTAGTAGGATTAAACCCTCAATACGACAAGCTATTACTGTTTAAGAAAAGTCAAAAATTATTAGATCGTTTTCTGTTTATATTTTTTGCAGAAGATACTTCTTTACTACCAACCAATCTTATTTTCAGAATAAATACAGAATGGCAAAATTTAGTTGCATCACGTGTTCCAGTCTCTTTGTATGACCGTTACATAATGTATTTCAATGATTTAAATCAAGGGGCGAAAGTTACATTACCTGCTTTTGGAAAGAAAACAGGTGAAGCAATCACAGCTGAATTTGAAATATTTGCATACAACGGTGGATTATTCCAGCCTGATGAATTATTAGACACAATTAAAATAGACGACACACTGTTGTATAATTATACACAGAAAATGAGTCACTATAATTTTGATAGCGATGTAGATGTAAACATTTTAGGACATATTTTTGAAAATTCATTGAATGAAATTGATGAGATAAAAAAAGAAATAGCAACAACAGTTGCAACAATGGAGCATGCTCCCTTGACAAAAAAAATAGAAAAAACAGTTGTAACAAGGGAGCATGCTCCCTTGACAAAAACAATAAGTAAAAGAAAAAAAGATGGAGTTTTCTATACACCCAAATACATTACAAAGTACATTGTAGATAATACAATTGGGAAAATCTGTACCGAAAAAAAAATTGAAATTCAACTTCAAGACGAAGACTATATAACGACACACTTCGACAAAATCTCAGTGTCCCAAAAGAAAACAAAAAAATCTTTACTGGATAAACTAACTGATTACAGAGATTGGTTACTACAATTAACCATTTGTGATCCCGCTTGTGGTTCGGGAGCTTTCTTAAATCAGGCTTTAGAGTTTCTAATAGCAGAACACAGATACATTGATGAATTACAAGCCAAATTAATGGGCGATTCATTTATTTTGAGCGATATTGAAAATAGCATTTTGGAAAACAATATTTTTGGAGTTGACTTAAACGATGAAAGTGTTGAAATTGCCAAATTATCTTTGTGGTTGCGTACAGCTCAAAAAGGCAGAAAGTTAAATTCATTGAGTGGGAATATTAAATGTGGGAATTCACTGATTGATGACGTTGAAATTGCTGGGGATAAGGCTTTTTCTTGGGAGAAGGAATTTCCGAAAGTGTTTAAAGAAAAAAATAAATTTGCTTACCACATTACAACTTCTTTACATGATAGTCGCACCTCGCAACGTATGATAGACTACCACGCACGTGAACGAAGATTTGAAGGAGCAAAGCCTAACGCAGAAGTTTTTCCGATGACAAAAGAAGAGGAAGAAATCATTGCACAAACGGTTTCGGAAATTGTAAAAGAAGACACTCTAAATATTGCTGCTTTTAATCTTTGTTGGGATCATATGCACATTTTATTGGTTTGTGAGGAAGAAGAAATTCCAAAAATAATGCAAAAAATCAAAGCAAAAACGGCAAGAACGATAAATATTTTTCGGGGAAAAACAATAGCTACAACTCCACCAACAAGGGAGCATGCTCCCTTGACAGATATAGAGTATGCCGCATCGACGGAGCAAACAATAGCTACAACAAGGGAGCATGCTCCCTTGACAGATGCAGGAAGAGGAGAAAAGCAAAACAGTTTTTGGACGCAAAAATACGGTTGTAAACCAATTACAACTGATGAACAATATTGGAACACAGTCAATTATATCGAACACAACAAAGTAAAACACGATTTACCCAAAAACCCGAAACTCGAAAGCACCATCGCATCTTTTGTGAAAAGCTACGAAGATTGCCTCAAAACTGAATATAAAGGTGGGTTTGATGTTGTTATTGGGAATCCGCCGTATGTTCTATGTCAACAATCAAATACAGATGAATTAACATTGAAATTCTATAATAATTTCAATGTCGCCAGTTATAAAGTTGACCTTTTTCATTTGTTTTTTGAGAAGTCAATAAATATTATAAAATTAAATGGGCAACTAGGTTTTATAACTCCAAATACTTATTTAACAAATAAATACATAAAACCTCTTAGAGAATTTATACTAAATCAAACGAGTATTGAAAAATTGGTGATACATGAAGAACCTGTTTTTGATGACGCTAATGTTGATGTTGCAACAATTATTTTAAAAAAATCAATTGACGATAAAATTGAAACAGAAATTGTAAACTGTTCAAAAAACGGATATTTTATAAGTAATAAAAAAATAAATCAGATTACTTGGAAAGCTGATTCAGAAATGATTTTTAATGTTAAAGATTCTTTAAAGATTAAGTTTAAAAACTGTAACGAATTGGGGGATTTATATCATACTTACTTTGGAATTCAAGCATTTAACAGAAATGATTCAATTGAGAACTTTAAAGTAGATGAGAATTATCTTCCAATGATTGATGGTGGCGATATATTTCCTTTTACACGTTCAATTCCAAATAAATTTTTCAATTTTATTCCTACTAATATTAAAAGTGGAGGAGATAAGTCAGTTTATGAGAGAAATAGAATTGTTGTCAGGCAAATAGGTCAAATTCCTGTTGTTGGATATTGTAATAAAAACATTGTGACTTCAAATACTTTATATAATATTTATCCAAAAACAGATGATTATTCTCTTTATTATCTACTAGCGATACTTGATTCAAAATTAATTAAGTGTTTGTGGGTATCACAATATTCTGACAGTAAACAATTGTTCCCTAAAGTTAAAGGGTATCAATTAAAAATGTTACCTATTAAAACTTGTTCAACTAAGGAGCAAAATAAGTTTAATGATATAGCATTAATAGCTTTACAAAATAAAACGGAACATCTTAAAAGTTCAAATAATTTCGTTTCATTATTGAAATCAAAATATTCAATTGAAAAAACAACTACAAAAATACAATCTTGGTATAATTTTGAATACAAAGACTTTTTAAAAGAATTGTCTAAACTAAAAGTAAAATTTTCACTATCCGAGGAAGCTGAATGGATGGAATATTTTGAAGAACAAAAAGTAAAAGTTTTATCAATAAAATCTGAAATTGATAAAACGGATAGAGAGATAGACCAAATGGTTTATGCGCTTTATGAGTTGACGGAGGAGGAGATTAAAATTGTGGAGGGTGTCTGAACTGTGATAGTTCAGACAAGATGAGAGTCGGATCGTTTAATTAGTAAAAAAATAAATAGACTTTAAAAATGGGCATGAACGAAATAAGTATAAGAATTACTAATCTCATACAAAAAGCACTTGAGCATGTTGTAAAAACTGCTAATACGACAATGGTTTTTACCTATTATCAAATTGGAAGTATTATTATGGAAGAATGGTAGAAAGGAGAATCAAGAGCTGAATACGGCTCAAAGTTGCTCCAGACAATTTCGAATGATTTAACGACAAAATTCGGGAAAGGTTTTTCTGTTCAAAACTTAGAGCGCATGCGGAATTTTTTTGTTCTTTATTCAAATTCCTCAAATGAGTTGAGGAATTTGGATGTATTTCAAAAATCCTCAAATTTCTTGAGGATTTCTTCAAATACAACAAGCGAAATAGTTCTTTTACCAATAAGTTGGTCACATTATCTTTTTTTGATGCGAATTGAAAATGAAAATGAACGGCAATTTTATGAAATAGAAGCAGAAAAACAAAACTGGTCTGAGGTTCAACTCAAACGGCAACTATTCGAAATTTTCGAATAGTTCAAACCGAAGGTAAAAGACAAGTAGAGAGAGATGTTTTGGATAATGCAGGAAAAGTGACCACAGAAATCGCAAAATCGTTTACCGAAAGTGAATTTGATAAATACCGTATGGTGCAAGACCGCTTGTTTGAAAGCGATTTTGATTTGCATATAAAAAATTTAGGGAGGATAGAATAATTATAACAACACGATGGAAATACTATTATTCCGTTAGAATTAGCGACAACCCCAAGAAATTCTGAAACTGTGATACATCACAGATTTCGATGTCGAAATTTAATTCCTGTTGTAGTTCATAAGCATAAAAAAAAATCGACTATACCTAAATATAGTCGAATAAATCATTTTTGAAATACCACCAGGAAAATTGAAATTATTCCTGATTTATTATGTTGCGCCAAACACTTATACAAATGTGTTTGGAATTATTTACGAATTAAAATCAGGAGTAATATCTGTTCCAGTACTATCAGGATCCACCTCTCTACTCGGTTTATCAAACTTACCTCTTTTACTTTTACCTACTTCTGTATCGGTGTGATCTGCATTCGTATCTGTACCAGAATGATCCGCATCATTATCTGGACTCGTTTTATCAGGGTCGGGTTGGGATTTTTTGTTTTTGGGAATATTATTTTCTGCTTTCATGATATTTTAAATTTAAATTATTGAATATATTAATAAAACTGATTATTATTTTAAAGATGAATTGCTAAACAAAGAGTTGAAATTCCTGTTGAAAGATCTAATACTAATCCAATTTTTGAGTTAAAATGGTATTCAGCTCCTATGTGACCGTCTAAATACAAATTACTTGAGCCATTTTCAATTGTTCGATCACCTGTATACGATGTTTCCCATGTTGTTTTTCTCAATACTAAACCTAAAGAACCTGCTAAATAAAAATCCCATTTATTACCAGCTCCTAAAAATTGATCAAAATAATAGGTTCCTTTTAATCCAATAGGAATAACTTGTTGTCTGTATGAATAATTCTTGTAATTGTTTTTTGAATATTCCCAATAACGGTATTTTGTATACGAGAAATAAGTAATAAAAGGTGCTAAAGTAAAATTCTTAGCTACATCAAATTCTAAGTCTGCATGAATAACTGGACTTGAACGACCTATATAGCCATAATATCCAATTCCAAACCCTACATTTAGCGTTTTTCCGTATTTTTCTCCACCCGTGTTTTTTTGGGCAACTGATTTGTTTATTATCAACAGACACAACGTGAATGTTATATAAATTATTTTTTTCATATTATATATTTATAATTTTACGCCAACAATAAAACACATCTAATTAACAATCAACTTATTAAGGTCTATTTTGTTTCAAAAGGAAATACCCTATTTAAACTTAATCTTCTTTTTTTAACGTTGTTTTTTTACCAAAAACGAATTAATCCCTAAAAGGAATTAATTCGTTGAGAATAGCTGACTGGAGTAAACCTCATCTATTTCATTTAAACTTCGACAAACTCGACACAAGTACTTCTTCAAAAATCAGTTCATTTATTTGATCCATTTAAATACGTGTGTTTGGTAGAAGTTAAGGGAGACGAGATTTTTAAAATATCCAACTAATTCAAGAGGTATTTATCTGTCAAAAAATTACTTAATCTTTAAATTTAAAATAGAATTTAAAAAAGTCATCTCCCTTTCTCTAAATCTGAATCGATATAAATACCTTATTTAGAAATTAAATGAAATTCATGTCGATCACCACCTTTCATATAGTAATACCAAAATGCATTTTCTTCTAATTTTAAGATAATCAATGTATGAGAAGATTGTTCCTCAATTCCATTTAATTTGATTTCCTTGTCTCTGTTTTGAAATTCCCATTTTCCAGAACCACTTATAAGACCCCAATTATAAGAATAAGCACCTTTATTGGTAAATGTTTCATCGTAACTCCCCATCAATGATGTGTAATCCGATCCATTAATTTTATAATTATCTATCTTCCAAGTATTTGAAACTCTTTCCGTTCTACTCTTAAAACTTATCATTGGTCCTTCTTCGTATTTTTTACATCCTTGAAAAACCGAACCTACTACTAAAAGTAGTGTTACTATTGCTGTTGATTTTGAAAATATTTTCATTTTATTATATTTAAAAAGTTAAAATCTGAATCCTGCTGTTAATTGATACCAAGCATTTTTATATCTCGGAGTTGTAGAAATTCCGTTTCCATTATTATTCTGAACATCCCAACCTGCCCTTGCACCTATCACTACTCTCTTAAGTGTTATATCCGCACCGAAAGTCAAACAAACTGTGTTTTTACGAAGGTTGTCATTTTTAAAAGCAGTAATCTGTTCAATAGTGTTAAAGGGTGAACCAAAAACATCTTTTTGATTTATTAAATAAGAATATTGAGGTCCAGCTAAAACTGTAATAAACTCAGAGGGCTTAAAAGCGAACAACACAGGAATATCTAAATAAGTTGTTGTTCTTGTGAAGCTATATTGAGAATTAAACAATAAACCTGTAGCTCTAAATCCTTTCTGAGACAATAACAACTCTGGCTGAATTCCAACAAACTTACCTAAAGGAATTGAAAGAAAACCACCCGCTGCAATGCCTAATTTTGCTTCAGCATTAAAGACATCTCCTTTGCTATCATAGACATTTGAAAGATTTAAACCACCTTTTACACCGAACATTAAATCAGATCTGAAATCCGTTTTGTTGCAATCTTCACAATCAACAACCTGAGCGTTTGACTGACTTGCAAACAAGGTCAATGTGGCAAAAATCATTAGTACTTTATTCATTTTATTTTATTTAAAATAGTTGTTAATTTTATTTTTTACGGTTTGCCATAAAATCTTTAATCGCTTTTCCAAATTCATCCATTTCGTGGTTAAATTCTCTTTCGAATTTTTTCCAACTATCATAATTAGAAGGTTTATATTCTTCCATTTTTAATTTCAAACTTTTGTTTGTTTTTTCCAAGGCTTCAATCTTAGCAGTGTATTCCTCTTTTGTTTCTTTTTTATCAGATTCATATTCTGCTTTCAATTCTGAGATACTCTTCTCGTTCTCTTCAATAGATTGAACTTTGTTTTTTCTATAGATTTCTAAATCTTTTTCAAATTCGATTTGTGCTTTGTCAAGATTTTCATTTGCATCATTTACATCTTCTTGTTTTTCTTCTACATTGTCCGAAGATGATTTACAACTTGTTGCGATTGATCCTGTTGCCAAAATTGCAACTGCTACTACTACTGATTTGTACATTTTGTTTGTTTTTAAATTGTGTTAATATTTGATTATTTTCTACACTACAAAGGTGAGGAAGATCTAAAGTGATTGTATTATAAAATTATCGGGATAAATTGCATCATTCACACATTGACATCTTTGAAGAGAACAAAGCTCGCAGAAAACAAAAAAGCTCACATTAATTTAATTAAAAATCAATGTGAGCCATTCTGTTAAATTTAGAGTTTTGAGTTTTTTACTTAATTTTTTATGATAATGAATTCAGTACGTCTGTTTAATTGATTTTCATCATCTGGACAAGTTGAAATGATAGTTCCTTCACAATTACACCCGTTTACTAATTTTGATTCTCCGTATCCTTTCCCTGAAATTCTTTCAGGTTTTGAGATTCTACTTTTTATATAATCCACTGAAGATTTCGCACGTTTATCTGATAAAATTTGATTGTATTCATTCGAAGCGCTACAATCTGTAAATGACCCTAATTGAATAACAATCGTTTTAAATTCATTCATTATAGACACAATTTTATCCAATTCTTCTGCTGCATCTGGTCTAATGTTGTATTTATTTAAATCAAAATAGGCTATTTCCATTTTAAGATTTCCCTGGAATATATTTTTGTCATCTTTTATAATTTTGTCATCTTTTATAATTTTTCCTATATCAGTTCCAACTATTAATTTAGTTGAATCAATTTTATATTTCTCCATTAACAATAAGTCAGCAATTACAACAGGATCTTTCCCGAAAGTAGAAGCTGTATTTTCACCATTATGAAATCCTTTTTTGATGCCTACTAAATGATATTTTTGATTGGATGGCACTATGAAAGAATATGCTCCAATTGTTGAGGTTGTTAATGAATCAACTTGATTTGTTTTATCATTTGTCAATAAAACCAAAGTTTCAAATAATCCTGCACCATTTTTATCTTTCGCAATACCTTGAATTTTCATCCCTAAATCAAATCCTTTTACAATATCAACAGAATAAATATGATTAAATCCTTTAACACTCCTGTCAGAAGAGAAGTAACCATTTGTTAATGAATCATTTACAATTAGCGCGTAATCATCGTGCTGTGTATTTAAAGGGAATCCACAATTGATTGCTGCTCCAAATTTTTCACCATCCGTCACACTCATAAAATTATCTAATCCACCAAATCCAAAATGACCATTTGAACTAAAAAACAATACACTATTTTTCTCCTCAAGAAATGGAAACATCTCATCTCCTTCCGTATTTATTTTATTCCCAAGATTTACAGGTTTTTGCCAAATTCCACTTTCATCTCTTATTGTTTTATAAAGATCTGTCCCTCCAAATCCACCAGGCATATCACTTGTGAAAAAGAGCGTTTTCGCATCCTTTGATAAATGTGGTTGTCCTACTGAATATTCTGTATTGTTAAAAATAAACGGTTCTGGTTTGGTCCACACACCTTCTATGAAATAACTAAAACAAATTTGTAAATCGACTACTTTATCTTTGTTTTTTTCTTCAATATTATTTCTTGAAAATGCTATAAACGTTCCATCTTCATTAAAAGTAGCTGGTCCGTCGTGAAATTTAGAATGAAATTTTTTATCCAAAACTTCAGGGTTATTCAGTTGTTTGCCATTTAAATCTGCAACATACAAATTTAAAAAGGGTTGATGATTCCAATTGTATTTTCTCTTCAACGCTGAAGGAGTTGATCTTGTAGAAGAAAAAACAATTTTATCTTTGAAGTAACACGTTCCAAAATCATCACAATCCGAATTGATGTCCATAGAAAGAATTTTAAATTTTGAATCATCCAATTGCAAACTATCAAGATTTAAATAAGCATACTTATAACTTTTAGATCTCAAATCATTTGGCTTCTCAAGCAGAAATGTATCCATCCAAACTGCTGATTCAACAAATTTTCCATTAATTTTCAATACCATTGAGTAATTGTAGAAATCTTCAGGAATAGCCTCTAAAGCCATTACAACATTCTTTTCATAAACAGCTTCAGATTCGATATCTCGCCCCACTTTATGATAACTAATTGCAAGATTTCGTTGTCCCTCAATCGTTAAATTTTTAGTGCGTTTATACTTTTCAATTGCTTTAGAATAATTGAATGTAAACACTTGTTTATCAGCTCTTTTTTCTCTTCCTGATTTCTCTTGTGCGCCTACATTTGCAGAGATCCCTATCAAAATCGATAACGCTATATATTTTATTTTCATTTTTTTATTTATTTATTGATGTGTTTAATTAAAAATACCTTGGTGAATGAATTTGTTTTTTGCTAATTGAAATCAAATCATACCGCAACATAAACTCGTGTGTACCTTGATTGTACTTGGCGGTTCTTATTCCAAATGACCAATCAAAAGAATATCCAATATGTAATTGTTGGGAAACATTTAATCCAACTAACGCACCAACAGCATCATTTGATCGATACATTGCACCTAAAGAAAGTTTTTTCATAAAAATAAACGAAGCCGTTACATCTGCTTGAATTGGACTTGCCTGCGTTACTTTTGCTAAAACAGTTGGTTTTAAAGCAACATTTTCTGAAAGATTGAACACTGCACCCGCTATGAAGAAATAGTGTCTTTTATCTTTCCCTATCAATGATGTGCCATTCAACGTATTGATAGAAGAGATTTTGTTTTCAATCAAATTAGGAACAGATAATCCTGCGTAAAATCGTTCTCTAGAATAATAAGCTCCCACCCCAAAACTTGGTGTTGTACGATTCGAAATATTGTTTTGAAATGTTGGATCAGCTTGTTGATTTAATTGCAAAGTGCTTAAATTAGCTTGTAAAACATTTACACCACCATTCAATCCCAATGATAATTTAGATTTTGAATTCAACTTCATCATATAAGCAAATTGACCTGTGATTACTGAGTTATTTACTGGTCCAATTCTATCATTCAACAAGTTTAATCCAAGTCCGATAGGTGTGTTTTTTATTGGTGAATGCAACGTAAAGGAGTTTGTTAATGGTGCTCCAGAAAAATCAACCCATTGCGATCGGTGCAAAGCTGTTAAGGTTAAAGCATCTCTACTTCCAGCATAAGCCGGATTCACGGCTAATGTATTAAACATATAATGTGTAAACATGGGTGCTTGTTGAGCAATTACATTCACATTATTAATCAGAAAGGTTAACACAAAACTAATTTTAATGTTTCTTTTCATTCCTTTGAATAATTGTATATTCATCATTTTTATTTTTAATTTAATTAATTGATAATAAGATATTTATCTAAAAAATAAACATTCCCTGATTTCAATTTCTTGTTAAAATTAAAATCAGGGGAATTCTATTTTTAACGATTTAAGTAGATTGTTCCTTTATATACTTTTGAACCATCACCTAAATCCAATACATAGAAATAAGTTCCAACTGGTAATTCATCTCCTCCGATACGGAAACCACTATTTGTTCTTCCATCCCAAGTATTTGTATATGGATTTGCTTCGAACACTTTTTCTCCCCATCGATTGAATACGTCAAAAGAGTTGTTGGTATAAGGTAAAATCCCTCTAATCTCATACATATCATTTATCCCATCTCCATTTGGTGAAAATCCTTCTGGAATAAAGAAGTCTGTAGGAATAGTTTGAATAGCAGTGGAATTATTCGTAAGATTTATGTCTTTAGGAATAGTTTCAATGGTAGCGGTATTATTCGTAAGATTTATATCTAGTTCATTTCCATTGATAACTACCGTGTTTGTGTAATTACCGTTCCTATTTACTTTTACAATTATTGTCAAGGTTTCTGTATCTCCATTTTTCATTTCCCCAATAGTCCAAATTCCAGTGGAAGAATTATATGATCCAAAAGTTGATGTTGCAGAAACAAATGTATAACCATCTTGTATACTTTCTGAAACGGTTACTCCTGAAGCAGTAATCAAACCATTGTTATGAGCTATGATTGTAAAGATTACTTCATGCTCTTTCATTGGTGTAACATTACTAACTGATTTTAAAATACTTAAATCTGCAGAACAATCATTTACAACCACTGTAATTAAAGAAGGTGCAGAAACACACCCATTAGCAGTTACAATTAACGAGTAATCACCTGAATTTAAAAGTGTTGACACCAAAATAGTCGAATCTTTACTTGTAGACGAATAACCTGACTGACCACTCCAGCTATACGTCCCTCCTAGTACCGAAGAAGCTGTAAAAACAATCGAATCACCTTTACATATCGGTGAATTACTTACTGCATTTGCTATTGGAAGTGCATTTACAGTCAAAATAACATTGTTGGAAGTTACACTTGGTGCACATGTTCCAGAAATGACCACATTGTAATCAGTTCCTGCATCCATCGAAGTTAAATTATTGAACGTTAATGAATTAGTAGTAACTCCTATTACTGATGCACTATTTACTAAATTAACATTCCCTTTTCTCCATTGATACGTAAGGCCAGTTCCTGTTGCAACTGTTGAAAAACTAATATTTTCACCTTCACAATGAGTAGAGTTGATTGGTTGTGTTGTTATTGTAACTATCGAATTCACTACTATAAAAGCATCTATCGAAGTTGCAGTTGGTGAACACGTTCCTGAAACTACTAAATTATAGTTTGAAACAGCATCTACTTGTGAAACTGAACTAATCGTTAAGGTATTCGTTGTTACACCTGCTATGTTACCAACATTTAAAAGATTTAAATTCCCTTTTCTCCATTGATACGTAAGATTTGTTCCTGTTGAAACTGTTGTAAAAGTTACAGTTGCTCCTTCACATACTGTTTGACTGATTGGTTCAGTTGTAATTTGTGGTGCAGTATTTACTGTTAATTCAACAAAAGTAGATACATCATTTGATGAACACGTACCCGAAACAACTAAATTATAATCTAAAGCAACATCAGAAACAGTTACTGAATTGAGTGTTAAAGTATTCGTTGTTGCTCCTGAAATCAGTAGACTATTTACTAAATTTGTAGTTCCTTTTCTCCATTGATACGTAAGACCAGCTCCTGTTGTAACTGTTGTAAAAGTTACAGTTGCTCCTTCACATACTGTTTGACTGATTGGTTCAGTTGTAATTTGTGGTGCAGTATTTACTGTTAATCCAATAAAATTTGAAGTGTCATTTGGTGCGTGAGACCCTGTAATGACAACATTATAAACTGTTGAAGAATCTAAAATTGTAATTGGATTCAATGTTAAAGTTGGAGTTGTTGCTCCTGAAATAATCCCTCCATCTACCAAATCGACACTTCCTTTTCTCCATTGATAGTTAAGTCCTACTCCACTTGCAACTACTGAAAAACTTACAGAAGCTCCTTCACAAGCTATCTGACTCGTTGGTTCTGTAATTGTAATTGGGGAACAACCTGAAGGAATCGTAGTTGTAATAGCCATAGTACTTAAAGCACCCGTAGTTGTTAATGCTCTACCATCCAATAAGACTCCAGTATTCAAATTCATAGCGCCATTGTTACAAATAATTGTTCCTCTGAATGTTGAGTAATCATTTATATCAACTGCTCCATCTACTTTCCAATATACATTTTTAGATTGTGCTCCATTGCGGAGAACCACATTTGAAAAAGTGCTCGTTGAAAGCGCTCCGTTAATTTGAATTACAAAAACCGCATTCGCATCTCCTTGAGCATTCAAGAAAAGCGTATCGATAAAAGTTACCGCACCGTTCATTAAATAAGTATGCGGTGTTAACACCAAACTATTTCCAAATTGTGCAGGATACAATAATTCAATATCATAAGGCAATGTGTTTACATACGTATAAGCATTCAATAAATCAGTAGCACAAGCAGCAGTTGCTCCATCTGGAATCGGGTGAATACTTCCTGTAACAAACAATGGATTGAATCCTGTTGTTAACCCGCTATTGGTTCCAATATCTCCTGTTATAAAACTACTTCCTGAGTTAGTTACTGGGCCAATTCCTGAAAATAATGCAAAACATCCAGCTGAAACTAAATTAGGTGCCACTGGACCTGTAAGTATAGGACTTCCACAACCAATCGGTGTGTAACCTAAAATTCCATTAACAGAAATTGCACCATTCAATGCAAGTACTCTTCCTTCCAATGTGCAACCACTCCCCATATTAATCGCAGCATTATCTGCAATAATAGTTCCTCTCATCGTTGTTCCAGCGGCCATATCAGTAAGTCCTGAAATTCCCCAAAACACGTTACATGCTTTAGCGCCATTAATCAATGTGATTTTTGAATTTGTATTGGTAGAAAATGCTCCTCCAATTTGGAAAATAAATAAAGCATTCGGGTCTCCTTGCCCATCTAAAATAAGTTCTAAATCTAAAACAACTGGAAAAGGCATTGAATAAACTCCTGGTACAAATGTTACCCCACCACCAATTGAGGGAGGAAGCGGAAAGAAGGTAGGAACAGCAGCTACTAAATCGCCTTGCGCACTTAATAAATCTACTGCTGCTTGTGCACTTTGAGGTCCACCATCATACATTCCACCATCAACATTTCCAAAGCCTGTACTCGAACCACTGTTCGACCCTACATTTCCTGTTAAATGGGTAATCCCTGTATTTGTAATTGCACCTACTGTTGTGTAAAGTACAAAATCAGCAGACGTTCCAAGTACAGGAGCTTGACCAAAATTTATCTTGGGTAAGCAGACTGTAAATGCGGTTAATAAAGAAAGTAAAAGTTTGATTTTCATATATTTATATTTTTGTTTGTGAAATCATTTCCACACGACAAAAATGCAGTTCATTTAAACCGAAAGTGTTACAGAATATTCATCACATATTGCATCATTCCCACTTTTAAAAAAAAACGATATGCTTATAGGGAACTTTGCCATATTAATTTTCACTTAAACTTTCGCTCTTTGATTAAAAAAGTACTTCACTCTGTGAGTTAAAGCTGTTCTTTTTATTCAAAATTCACTTTATAATTGATATTCGAAAATGTTCCATCCAAATAATGAAAGATTACAAATCCAGTTTCGAAAGCAGAAACCTCTTGCCCTAAAAGATTGGTAATAAAAATAATATCTTTATGAATTTCAGTTTTCCGATTGTCAACACTAATCATTGGAAATAAAACTGATTTCCCATCAAAATCCGTTTGTTTGATTCGATAGTAATTAATTTCTTGTTTCACATTTACATCGATTAAATAATATTCCATCTCTTCGATTGTAGTTCCAGCACCATCAACATTTCCAATTAACTCGAAAACAACACCATCCATGGTTTTTTCAACGGAAAATTCAGCATTATTTTTTTGAGATAAAACCCTCCATTTCAATAAATTACAGCTTCCATTTTTTTCAACTTCAAAGGAAACTAATTCGATAGGAAGAGGGACAATTAATGGCGTAAAAAACACATTATTGTTATGAAGAGAAATTGCTCCAGCAATAGATAAACATCGTCCTTCAACTGAAGTTGATTCTAACAAATTAATAGCCCCATTTACGGCTGCTATTCCTCTAAAAATAGAATTATCAGACACTTCTAGTTGCCCATTTATTTGCCAATAAACGTTATCAGATGAAGCAGAATTAATAAGTGAAACACTCGATAAAGAACTGGTTGTTAGCGCTCCATTAATTTTAAATATAAACACTGCGTTTGGATTTCCTTGACCGTCTAAAATTAAATCACCGTTTAAAGTTGACAATCCGCCTAAGCAATAAATTTTTGGAGTAAGAATTTGACCGCTTCCTAATGTTGTACCGATAACTGAATCACAAGTAGTTGATTCTAAATCACTATAAATAAGCGAAATATCTGAAGCAGCTTGAGAAGCAACAGGATTTCCAGTTTCAACAATATCACCAGAAACAACACCAGGAAGAAAACCCGTAACATTTGCAGTATTTGTTCCGATATCTCCAGTGATAGAAGAACTTCCTAAATTATCAAATGCACCAGCTGCTGTAAACAAGGCAAAACTAGACAATGATCTCAAATCTGGAGCTTGACTAAAACCGGGATTCGAAAAATAAAGGAATAACAAAATTGTTAAAAGAATATACCTCATTTTTATACCAGATATTAAAATTTATCTGAATACAAAATTGATTCACTTCTCCAAATATATTGTTATGAAGTCTTAGGTTGAATTTATATGATTCACACTTTAAATACAAAAAAATACAGCAGAAAACAGAAGTTTCCTGCCACATAATTTATGCAATCTTATTCTCCTCGTTCACTATCTAAATAAGATTGAACAACATCAATTGCATTGTCAATAACATCACTTAAAGCAGTAATATATGTTCCTTTTGTAGCTAATGAAAGTGCATGTTTTAATGCTTCTACCTCTTTTGGAATGTATTCATACGATTGACGTGGATTAACATCTTGAATTCCTAGAACTAATAAATCTACAATATCATCGGCTAATCTTCCTCTTAAAAATTTGTCTTGACGAATAATTATATGGTCGAACATTTCAGCTGAAATCCTTCCCATTTCTCGAATATCTTCATCTCTTCTATCTCCTGTTCCTGTTATAATTCCAATTTTATATGGAGATTCAACTGTAGTTAAAAATTCTTTTATTCCTTTGAATCCATCTGGATTATGAGCAAAATCAATCAAGACTTTATATTCTTTGAATTCAAAAATATTCATTCGACCAGGAGTGTGAGCCACTGAAGGAATAAATGTTTCTAAGTTCAATTTTATATCCTCAATTGTAAATCCATAAACATACGTAGCTAGAGTTGCTGCTAACACATTGTAAATCATAAAAGTAACTCTCCCTCCAAATGTTAGAGGAATATGAGATGCTTTATTGACTCTAAATTTCCATTCTCCTTTTTTAATAGTGATATAGCCATCTTCATAAATAGCTGCAATTCCTCCTTTTCTACAATGCTCTATGATAATGGGATTGTTTTCATCTAAACTAAAATAGGCAATCTTACAATCAACTGTTTTTGAAATACTTACACAATATTGATTATCTGCATTTAAAACAACATATCCATCTCTTTTCACTGAGCGAGCAACAACACCTTTAACTCTTGCCATATCTTCAAGTGTATTGATGTCTGAAAGTCCCATGTGATCTTCTTGAATATTTGTCACAACCGCTACGTCACATTCCCTAAATCCTAGACCTGACCTCAAAATACCACCACGAGCAGTTTCTAAGATAGCAAATTCAACTGTTGGATCTTTTAATATAAATTCAGCACTGATTGGACCAGTTGTGTCTCCTTTGGTCAACATAGAATTTTGAACATAAATACCATCAGAAGTTGTAAAACCTACTCGGTATCGATTGTTTTTCACAATGTGTGCAATAAGCCGAGTGGTTGTCGTCTTACCATTTGTACCAGTAACAGCAATAATTGGAATTGTACTCGATTTACCAATCGGATAAAGCATGTCTAAAACAGGAGCAGCAACATTTCTCGCCAAACCGTTGGCTGGTGCTAAGTGCATTCTAAAACCAGGAGCAGCATTCACTTCCAACACAACACCTCCTGTAACTTCTAATGGTTCATTCAAATTTGTAGCTACAATATCAACTCCACAAATATCCAATCCAATGATTCTTGAAATACGTTCAAAAATAAAGATATTAGAAGGATGTACGATGTCTGTAATATCTGTAGATGTTCCTCCAGTACTCAAATTTGCAGTACCTTTCAAGTAACATTTTTGATCTATACTTAAAACACTTTCAAGCGTAAAATGTTGTTTTTCTAGTTCTTCGTACGTTTCTCTATCAATCGTAATTTCAGTCAGAACGTTTTCATGTCCATACCCCCTTCTCGGATCGGTATTTTCAATGTCAATCAGTTGTAAAATAGACGAAACCCCATCTCCAATAATATGTGCAGGCTCTCTCAAAGCAGCAGCAATGAAACGATGATTTATGACTAAAATTCGGTAATCAAATCCAGTGATAAATTTTTCAGCAATTATGTTTCTAGAATATTTTTTAGCGTGTTCAAAAGCAGCTATTGCCTCCGTTGCAGTTTTAACATTAATAGAAGCTCCTTTTCCATGATTCCCGTCTAAAGGCTTAAAAACCAATGGAAAACCAATTTTTTCAATTACAGTAGCAACTTCTTCAATTTCAGAAATACAATACCCTTTAGCTACAGGGATTGCAGCAGCTTCTAACATTTTTTTTGTTTCGTCTTTATTACTTGCCAAATCAACCGCAATTGAACTTGTTTTATCCGTCATCGTAGCTCTAAATCGGACTTGATTTTTTCCGTATCCTAACTGAACCAATGATTGATTATTTAGTCGGATATACGGGATATTTCTAGCAATGGCCTCGTCTACAATACTTCCAGTACTAGGTCCAAAACGTTCTTTTTCACGCATTTGCCTCATTGTTCGAATGTCCTGTTCAATATCATATTCAGCGCCAGAAATTAAAGCCTCAGCAATTCTAAAACCTGCGTTTGCAGCATACAATCCTACATTTTCTTCCATATAAGAAAAAACCACATTGTATACTCCTTCAACTCCAGTACCTCTTGTTCTTCCGAAACCACATTCCATACCTGCAAGGGTTTGAATTTCTAGAGCAATGTGCTCAATAACATGACCCATCCAGGTTCCATCTTTTACTCTCTGGAAAAAACCACCTTTGTAAGTTTTAGAGCAACGATGTTCATACATAGAAGGAATTAATTTTTCAATTCGCTCCGAGAAGCCTTCAATTGCATCGGTAGGAAGCTCTTCCAATTCCATTAAATCTAACTTCATCACAATTAATTTCTTTCTGAAATTTGACCAATAATTTGGCCCACGAAGTATTTTTACATCTAGTATCTTCATAACTTTTTTTTGGATTTTTTAAATACTTTCGCATTCAATGATTAAAAACATATTTCAAATAAAATCTGTCGATCTATATATTGTAATTTACAATTTTTCCACACATAGAATGTGTCTTTTGGGTGCGTATAACTTAGCTCTTTGGCGTAAAGGAGTGTAATATCCCATAAATATAAAGTTTATAATTTGATATACAATACATTGTTCATAATAAAATTATAAATGACTACTTATAACTGAAAATGAAGTAATTATAAGATTAAATTTGTAAAAAATAAAATATACTTTAAATGAATAATCCAAAAGGGAAATTAATCATCATTGGTGGTTCTGTAGATAGAGGAAGTTTTTCAGAGAATGCAGCTGATTTACAAAGAAATTTAAAGTTTTTTGAAAGAGGGATTTTAAAACGAATAACACTTGAATCTGCAAAAGGAAATTTATCCAAGATAGAAATCATTACAACAGCTTCAAAAATTCCTGAAGAAGTTGGAATTGAATACGTTAAAGCCTTTGCGCAATTAGATGTTCACAATGTTTCTGTATTAGGAATTAAATCTAGAGAAGACGCAAATTCAAACGAAAATTTAGAACGATTGAAAAATGCAGATGTAGTTGTTTTTACTGGTGGCGATCAATTGCGTTTGACTTCAATTTTTGGAGGCACAGCTTTTCATTATTTATTGTGCAATAAATATGATTATGAAAATTTTATAATTTCTGGAACATCTGCTGGTGCTGCTGCAAGTTCAAATAATATGATTTATCAAGGTAGTAGTCAAGAAGCTTTATTAAAAGGAGAAGTGAAAATTACAGGTGGATTAGGATTCATGAACAATGTAATCATCGATACTCATTTTGTTCAAAGAGGTAGAATTGGTCGTTTACTATATGCTTGCGCTAGTAACCCAATGAATCTGGGGATTGGTTTAGGTGAGGATACTGGTTTGCTAATTACAAATGGCAATAATATGGAAGCAATCGGTTCTGGATTAATTATGCTTGTTGATGCTACACACATGCGTGATACAAATATTTCTGATGTTGAAATAGGAACTCCGGTTTCAATTGAAAATGTTGTGATACATGTAATGACTATGGGCGATCATTATGATCTAAAAGAAAAAAAATTAAACATTTATCACCCTACTCCTATTGCTGATTAAATTATTTATAAATCCCAATGAAAAGCTCACTAGTTGAGCTTTTTTTGGCTCTATACATTCCATCTGAGTTAAATGAAAGTTCAATATTTCCTTTGTTATCAATAGCAATTAAACCTCCCTCACCACCAATTTTTACTAATTTATTATGAACAACTTCATTACATGCGTCTTTCAAGGAAAGCTCTTTGTATTCCATTAAACACGAAACATCATAAGCCGTAACTGAACGGATAAATAATTCACCATGCCCAGTACAACTTATCGCACACGTGTCATTATTAGCATACGTTCCTGCACCAATTATCGGACTATCACCCACTCTACCGTATTTTTTATTGGTCATTCCACCTGTACTTGTCGCCGCTGCTAAATTCCCATGCACATCCAATGCAACCGCACCTACGGTTCCAAATTTCTTTTCCCCATTTTCAAATTTATCCGTGGAAGTATGATCTAAAAACATCCCGTCACTTTCTTTCGCTTGGTTCAATTGATCTTGACGCATTTGAACGAAAAAATAAGCATCGTCTTCAAATTGAGCATTCATTTCTTTAGCAAAATCAAGCGCACCATTTCCAACTAAGAAAACATGTTCCGATTTTTTCATAACCGCTTTTGCCAAACTAATGGGATTTTTTATATTGGAAATTCCAGCAACTGCACCTGCTGATAAATCGTTACCATCCATAATACTTGCATCCATTTCGTTTTTACCTAAATTTGTGAAAACAGCACCTTTCCCCGCATTAAAAAGCGGATTATCTTCCATTGATCGAACAGCTATTTCAACGGCATCTATTGCAGTTCCTCCATTTTTTAAAATGAATTCGCCAGCCTCAATCGCTTCTTTTAATGCTTGACTATAAGCGTGTTCTTTCTCAGGTGTCATTACATTTTTTAAAATAGTACCCGCTCCTCCGTGAATTGCAATTGAATAATTACTCATAATTTTTATACGATTTATTTGTTTTAAAGGTACAACTTTCAATTCTATCTTAATTGGTTACGCCCCAAAAAACAAGAAAAAAATCGTGTACTCAACAATTTAAACCAAACACTTTTAAATTACCCCAATAAAATTCATCTATTTCATTTTTTTAGACGGTTTTATAAATGTGTTTGACATTCATTTAATTCTCATATTCTCATATATGCTTTTTTATGATTCGATACACCGAAATACTAATAAGTGAAGCAAAAAAGCACCACACTGAAACTAAATAACTCTCATAATAATAAACCGCTATAATACAAGAAATTAAAATAGTAGTTCCCAATAGTTTCATCCCCTTAATACTCGACAAAAAAGACGGTAAAATAGTAGATAAAACATACAATGCTCCAATAATATAAAAATGTGAAAATGGATAATTTTGATGATACAAAATGTGAAGATTACTGATCTCAGCTTTTACAGGAAACAACAGTAAAGCTAGTGATAAGTAGGTAGCAGTCAGTATTCCAATAACCACTAATACTTTTTGAAAAGCAGCATATTTTTCTCCTTTTTTTAAGAGTAAAATTGAAATTGGAACCAATAATGGCCATACTATCTGCGCAAAAATAAGAAAAATATAAGTGGCGACTTTCTCGAGTGATTGAAAAACATCATTTTCAAGTGTTAACCAAACAATGCATTCAGAAAATTGCTGAACAGCAAATAAAAATGGAATACAAGCAAATAAAATTTGATTATTTGAACTTACTTTTTTTAATGTAAAAAAACCTATGGTTGTTAACACTATACCTGCACCAAAGCTTGCTTCCGCTGAAAAACACATCTATAATTGAACTTTTAAATTAACGCTATTTTCTTCAATAACACTGTTTTATTGAAAAGACAAAATTCAACTTTTTTACGCCTTAAAACATTACAGAACTTTAATCAGAAGTTGTATAATTCACACGTATTGCAAGCTTTCTTTTTTTTATTAACTACAAAACTGTGAATTATGTAATAGTTCTATTTTTTATTATAACATATTACATTTCAAACATATACACCTTTGTATTATTCAATAAATACTAGATTTAAATACACAATATAATTTCTATCAAGTTGCGTTGAAAATATAATCTGAATATTTCGAATACTAATTAAAAAAACAAACATGGAAAATTTAAAAAGTAAATCAAAACAAGCATACGAAACAACTACTTCATTATCAAGTGTTTATGAAATAAAAGATCTTCGTCAATTATTTGAAGAAGAATTAAAGGATATGTACTGGACTGAAACAGCATTGATAAGAGAAATTCCTATCATGATTACGAATGCTACTTCAGACAAACTATTGAAAATACTATCGGAACATTTAGATGTTACTCATGAACACATCAAAAGATTGGAAATAGTTTTTAATTTGATAGGGAAAAAAGTGGAAGGAAAAAAGTGCTCAGTAATGTCAGGATTAATTTTGGAAACAAACAAAATTATAAACACAACTGAAAGAGGTGCCACACGAGATGCGGGGATTATTCTTATGATTCAAAAAATCGAACATTACGGGATTGCAACTTATGGCACAATGATGTCTTTCGCTGAAGAAATTGGTGAAAATAAAGTTGGTCATATTTTATACAAAACACTTATTGAACAAAAAAGAGCCAATGATGCATTGTCACTTATTTCAATAATTATTAATTCAGATGCGAGTGAAAATGACTCTAAACTTCTTGAAAATGCAAAGACTCAAACTCTTTTGAAAAAAGAAAAAGTATAAGTATTATTATATCTATTAGATAAATTCCATTTTAAGGCTGCCAACTTTTGACAGCCTATTTTTATTCATAATACCTTGACATGAAAAAGATATTCAATCACCCCGTTGCATTAGTAATTATTATTATTTGGGCCATTTTTTTCTTCAGAGGTGGAGCTGGTCCAATCGTTCACTTTTTGTTAATCTTAGCCGTATTTTTAATTATTATCAAAATATACAACACGAATAAACCTGTCTGAGGTATTGTAATAAAACAACTTAATTCGGATTAAATTTCAAATTAATAAAAATATTACTCGGATGGAAATCTGTGAATATCACAAGATAACTCAACAATTCTGTAAGACTTAACTACCAATAAATGAGCAACTTTGAAGTAGTGTGAAAATTCATTCACCTGTAGATTCAAGAAATATGAAAAGTAATGAAATAGTGCAAAAAGAGGTTCTAGTAGCAATTAAAAGTATAGTTGGGATTCAAGAAATTGTTGAAAAAACAGATGTTGAAAATTTGATTTCTCGAAATTGGTCACTTAAAGAGACTGATATTCAAGTGAATGTGTCAAATAACCATGTAACACTATCTGGAACAACTAGTTCTTTCTGTCAAAAAAATGAAGCGGAACGTATTGCTTGGAACGCTCCTGGAGTGTTATCGATAGATAATAAAATAACATTCAATTAGTTGTCTAATTTGCAAAAAAAAAGAAGTTGTATCTAATTAGATACAACTTCTTTTTTTTTGCAAATGTATTAAATAAATCTATGAACTACGGAACAGGTTAAAGGGTCATTTCAACAATTTATCCATAATTTTCCCTCCAAATGTTTTGATCTCTGATGCATTTTCGATTACATTCTTTGACACCAGCATTTCAACCACTAAACCAGTTATTTTTGTAAATGGGTTATTCGAATTTAAAGTAACTAATTTTTCAGCCAAGTAACCAGAAGCTTTTCCTAAAACAATACTTGAAAGGTCTGATTTAATTTCTGGAGAATTTACTATATCTGAGAGGGTATGTTTAATTATATTAATTGGTTTTGAATTTTCGTACATCTGAAAAAATTGTACTTTCAATACCGCTTCTTGATCAAATTTCATTTCTTCCAAGTGCAAAATTGCATTTTTAAGATCTGTTGTGTTTTTACAAATTTCCATAAAACTTTAATTAAACAGTTGGTGAATAACTTTATTCTTAAAATATGTTTTTATTCTTGAGCTAAAAACATTGAGAATAATACCTAGAATTGCATAAAATCCCGAAAGAATTAGAAAACCATAATAATTTTTACCCAAAATATCTCCCAGCCAAAGTGCTATTCCCATACTTAACGTTACACTAAAAACTAGAAGTATAGCTCTTGACAACAAACTATTTAATAATGCAGATACAATATCTGAAATATTATCTATGTATTTGTATTTCAATAAATCTACTCTTGTTTTACCATATTCTTCAGCTTTTTCAAAAAGCGATTCGATTGTTTGATCGTTGTTTTCCATTTCTTTTTATGTTAAAAACGAAAAAACGAAAGACTGCAAGACTTTTAAAGTCTTTAAATCTTTCGCCTTTTCGTCTAATGTCTTTAATCTACTAAGATTTTGACATTTCGTGATCAATTGCATGATTTGCTTTTGCTTTCAAGTTATTCACTTCATTTTTACCATTTTCAACCAAACCATTGAATTTCTCTTTGATTGAATCTGTTAAATCCTCACCTTTAGCTAAAATTTTCTTACGTGTATCGCTCCCCTTGTTTGGTGCGAAAAGAATCCCTAAAGCTCCACCGATTGCTGCTCCTACTAATAATGCTCCTACTAATTTTGCATTGTTGTTGATGTTGTTTGACTTTTCCATTTTTGTTTGTTTTTATTTGTTTATTATTAATTGTACTTGTTTTGATATTTGATTTTACAATACGATAAATCCTGTATCTACCGGGATTTATCGCCTTCAATTATTCTGAAAACGAATGCGAATAATGCAATCACTAATAGGGAATGAACTACTCCTCCCTTGTCGTATCCTATATAGCTGACGAACCAGACTACAAAGAGAACAACCGATATGATATATAATAATGATCTCATTTTTTATGTTTATTTTTTTTTCTTTTACTACACTACAAAGATGCGGATGATTTAAGGGTAGCGTATTATAGAGTTATTGTTCTAAATTACATGATTCACACTTATGATTAAATCGGAGATTTTTTCTCCAGTTCAAACTTAACAATCACTGATTTAAGGGTTTCATAATATGATTTTAAATCTTTACAGGTCACCTCAGGATCTTTTTCATTGGGAATTGTTACTGGCATCTCCTCAATAAATTTAGATAATTCTGGATACTCATTTTTAATTTTAATCGTAAATCTCAAAATCTCTCCGTTTAGAAATGCTTCTGTTTCGATAGTATGCACTTTTATTTTGTCTGTATTTTCCATTTCTGTTTGTTTTTAAGGATTGAAATCCTGTGTTTATATTGATTTTTATCTATTTAAATAAATTGTGCCTTTATGGACTGGGATTCCTTCTCCCAAATTCAGGATGTAGAAATACGTACTTATAGGTAAATCATCCCCTCCAACTCTTAAGCCTAAAGTGGTTTTCCCATTCCATAAGCTTTTATAATGTTCGGTTGTAAAAACTTTTTCGCCCCATCTGTTAAATATTTCAAAGGTATTATCAGGATAATATTCTATTCCTCTTATAACAAATAAATCGTTTATACCATCTCCATTTGGTGAAAATCCTTCTGGGATGAAAAAATCTTTCACACAACTATTAACAGTAACTTCTACACTTGAGGTGTTCGAAACACACCCATCCACTGAAACTGAAACTGAATATAGACCTGAATTTATTATCCTTGCAGATGAAATTTCCGGATTTTGATTCAATGAGGTATATTCATTCGGACCAAGCCATACAAAATCTCCACCTACACTATTCGTTTGGGCTTTCAGAAAAATGGGTAACTCTTCACAGTCTGGTGAATTGCCACTAGTAACAACAACAGGAATTAAACTTACAATTACCTGCTCCGACTTAATTGATCCCAAACATCCACCAGCACTTAATTCTTGAACCTCCACTAAATGAGTCCCAACGGTATTCCATGTGAAATTTATTTTATTCGATACGCTTTCTGTTTGAATTACTCCATCCACTTTCCAAGTGTAAGTAGAACCTAAAACTGAATTTACATCTACTCCATACTGTTTTGTTAAACCGATACATACCTTATCAGGTTGCGAAAATTGAGCAGTGATTGGGATATTTATTAATAAGAGGCTAAAAAAAACTATTTTATGTCGTAATAAATCAAACATATCACACGTATTAATTATGCCAAATAGCAGATGTTACTGGATTAGAAGGCTGAGGATCAATACTTACACTCACTATTACCGATGAACAACCGTAGGTGTTTGAGGTTATTATGTCATAATCTCCTGAGATTAATCCTGTGAATAGACCAGTTGAATTTATTACTGCTGCCTGAACAGGATTGGTGCCCGTTATAGTATATGTGATCCCCGCTCCTACTGCTGGAGATGTAAATTCAATACTCCCTGTTGAAACCGAACAAGATGGCTGTATTAATGTAGCTGTAGGTGCGGCAGGTTTTGGATTTACTGTAACATCCATACTTACAACTCTATCACATCCATCACTATTTGTTTCTGTTAATAATAAATGGTAAATAACTGGAATTAAAGGATTTGCCCAAACAATATTAGTAGAAGCACTATTTGGAGTTGAAATTGTCCAATCTACTCCTGTTGCTCCTGTTGTGATACTCCATAAAAAAGTATTTGCTGCATTTCCTGGGGTAACCAAATACGGTTCAGTGCCGGGACATACATCTTGTGTTATTGTTTGACTTGTTTGGGACCATACTCCAAAAGAACTCGTTGCTACAACTAAGAATAAAGCTGCTTTTAATAATTTAATTTTAGTATTCATGTTCTGTTTTTTATTATTGATGTTCGTATTTATTGATATTCGTATTTATTGATGAAAAATTGCTGATGTTAATGGTAGTTGAAAAATGGTTAAAACATAATTAGGAGAAATAGCCCCACTACTACATGTATTTGTTCCATACACCGTGATATTCCCTGAGGAAGCTCCTAAGTTAAAATCTACTGTTATCGAATTTGTACCCGCACCAGAAGCTATGACTGCACCTGCAGGCAATGTCCAAACGTAAGCTGTTGCATTGTAAATAAGAGGCACTGAAAACCCTACTCCATTTTGATTCTCACACAAGTTAGCTGTTCCAGAAATCGTTAAAGCTTGTTCAGGTGAGAAATACACTGTATTATTCTGTAAGGAAATAGCTCCAGCTTTTGTTAAAGCTCTCCCCTCTATGGATGCAACGTCATGTAATTGTATAGCTCCATTTGCAACTACTGTTCCCCTAAATACAGAATTATCAAAAAGTTCAAATTGACCATTAATTTGCCAAAAAACATTGCACAAAGAAGCTGAATTAATTAATGAAACACTTGAAAAAGTACCAGTCGAAAATGCTCCGTCTACTTGTATAATAAATAAAGCACTTGGATCTCCTTGAGCATCTAAAATTAAATTCCCATTCAATGTTGTTGCTGCTCCCGTACAATATATTCCTGGGGTTAAAATTTGTCCACTACCCATCGTCGTTCCAATGACTGCCCCACATGTTCTACCAAACAAATCAGTATAAAGATTAGCAACATCTATTGCTCCTTGAGTAGCAGCGGCATCTCCAGCTTCATAAATGTTCCCATAAACAACTCCTGTAGGAAAACCAGTAACGGAAGTAGTGTTTGTGCCAATATCTCCTCTAATACTTGAATTTCCTACATTATCAAAAGCTCCCGCAGCAGTAAACAGAGAAAAGCTTGAAAGTGAACCTAAATTTGGCGCTTGACCAAAAATTGGATTAAAAAATAGTAGAAGTGAAAAAATAATATGTAATAAGTTTAACTTCATAAATAGTGTTATTGAGATTTAATAATGATGCAAAGGTGTTGATATTTAAGAGCTGTCATATTACACAATCTATGTGAGAATTTATAAGATTCACACATGTCCCTTTTCCTTTTAATGATTTATAAAACCAAACACATTTATAAAAAGGACCAAATAAACAAACAGACTTTTTATTTAGACAATTAATAAAATGGCTACGGAACAAATTTTTGAACAGGTATAAGTGAAGTTTGTTGGTCTAATTTATATACGTGTTTGGTATAAAATAATCCCATTAAATCTATTTTAAATCTTAGGTAAGTTTTAAAATAGTAAATTTGTAAAAAAATAAAATAAATTGATTGATATTGCATTTACAAACACAATTGAACCTTTAAAAGGTAAATTGTTAATTTCTGATCCTTTTCTTGATGAAGATTATTTCAGAAGGTCGATTGTTTATTTATGTGAATACAACAAAGAAGGTAGTTTTGGTTTTGTAGTCAACAATTTTATTTCAATTAGCCTTCACGATTTAGACGAAAACTTCCCAGAGGTAGAAACTCAAATCAGTTTGGGTGGTCCAATGGAGACCAATAGTCTTTATTTCATACATACATTGGGAGACAAAATTCAAAACAGTGTAATGATTGAAGACGGTTTATATTTAGGGGGTGATTTTCAAGAATTATCAAATTTAATTACAGCTGACAACTCAGTAATCAAAAAAGTTCGATTTTTTATTGGATATTCTGGTTGGGGAGAGAATCAACTTGAGGAAGAATTGAAAACCAATGCTTGGATAGTTTCTGAAACAAACTCTACACTTTTTTTATTTGGATCTAAGGCTAAACAATCTTGGAAAAGATACATGTATGAATTGGGTGGGAAATTTAAAATCATGTCAAAATTCATCCTTCATCCTGAAAATAATTAGTGAAAATAAAACTCTACTACCATTCTTTCTAACAAAAAAAGAGATTTCGTTCATAAAACACTCTTCAATCTATTTTTTTTAAAGTCAAAAAGATTACTTTTGGGTCAATTCTGAAAATATGACGAAATTATTTAGTCGCATCTTATTCTATGGACTTGCAATTCCAGTCTCGTACTTACCTTTTCGTGTGCTTTATTGGTTTTCAGACTTTCTTTACATAATTTGCTACTACATAGTAGGTTACAGAAAAAAAGTTGTTCAAAACAACTTAAAAAATTCATTTCCAGATTTATCTGATAGCGAACTAAAATCGATTGAAAAGAAGTTCTATCGTCATTTTACAGATTTCTTAGTTGAAAGTGCTAAATCGTTTACAATTTCAGAAAAAGAAATAATTAAACGATGCTCAATCATTAATCCCGAATTTCCTAATTCTTATTATGAAAAAGGGAAAAGTGTAATGATTCTTTGTGGGCATTACAATAACTGGGAATACTATGCTGTTGGATTACAGCAACAAATGAAACACAAAACATTAGCCGCGTTTCATCCTTTAAAAAATAAATTCTTTGACCGAGTAATAAAAAAATCACGTCAAAGATTTGGGATGAAAATGGTGAGTATGCGAGAAATACCACGTTATTTCGCAGAAAAAGACCCTGAGCCAACAATGGCAATTATGGTGAATGACCAATCTCCAACAGATCCTAAAAAATCCTATTGGAACACCTTTCTTAACCAAGACACTGGTTGGATGAAGGGTGCCGAAAGACTCGCTGCAAAATACGATCAAACAGTTTTATTTGGTTGTATTAGAAAAGTAAAAAGAGGTTTTTACGAAGTTACTTTCTATCCAATCACAGATGAACCAAGAACTGTAAGTGAAGGATATATCCTTGATAAACATACTGAATATTTAGAAATGGTTATTTCGGAACATCCTGAATTTTGGCTATGGTCTCACAAACGCTGGAAACACAAACGCCCTAATTAAATATGTCTATCCTTTCTCCTCTAGCAGAACGTATGCGTCCGAAAGTTCTTGATTCGTATATTGGTCAACAACATCTTTTAAAAGAAGGTGCAGCTTTAAGACGTGCGTTAGACGCTGGTTTAATCCCGTCTATGATTTTATGGGGACCTCCAGGAGTAGGTAAAACGACGCTCGCTCAATTAATTGCAGAACATTTAAAAAGACCTGTCTACACTCTTTCAGCTATATCTTCAGGTGTTAAGGATGTAAGAGAAGTGATTCAGAAAGTTGAAAACTCGGGAATGTTTCAGCAAAAAGGGGCTATATTATTCATTGATGAAATTCACCGTTTTTCAAAAGCACAACAAGATTCTCTTTTAGGAGCAGTTGAAAAAGGAACAATTACCTTGATTGGAGCAACTACAGAAAATCCATCATTTGAAGTAATATCTGCTCTACTTTCACGTTGTCAGGTTTATACGTTAGAAAATCACACGAAAGAAGATTTATTAGCGCTTTTAAATCGTTCTATAAAAGAAGATCAAATCCTCAAAACTAAAAACATCACTCTTACTGAAACCAATGCTTTATTAGCAATTTCTGGTGGTGATGCACGAAAATTATTAAATTTATTTGAAATCATAATCGGCACATTTCAAAGTCAAGTTGACATTCAAATTACAGATGAAATTGTAATGGCTACCGCTCAACAAAGTCTTGCTAAATACGATAAAGATGGGGAACAACATTACGATATAATTTCTGCTTTTATAAAATCTATTCGTGGAAGTGATCCAAATGCTGCTATTTATTGGTTAGCAAGAATGGTTGAAGGTGGTGAAGATGCGAAATTCATTGCACGAAGATTGATAATTTTAGCTTCTGAAGATATAGGTTTAGCAAATCCAAATGCCCTTTTGATGGCAACAAATTGCTTTCAAGCTGTTGAGGTGATAGGCTGGCCCGAATCTCGCTTAATTTTAGCTCAATGCACCTTATACTTAGCTTCTTCACCAAAAGGAAACGCTTCATACATGGCAATCAATAAGGCGCAAGAAGAAGTAAAACGCTCTGGAAATTTAGGAGTACCGGTTTCACTTAGGAATGCTCCAACAAAATTAATGAAAGAATTAGGTTATGGAGAAGGATATAAATACTCACACAATCATCCCGGAAATTTTGCAGCGCAAGAATTCTTACCAGAAGAAATCAGTAACGTAAACTTCTTTAAAGCTGGAAGCAGCAAGAAAGAACAAGAAGTAGAAGAATTGATTCAAAAATTGTGGGGAAATAAATATATTTAATTCAGTCACTTTACCTTGTCTCTTAAAACACAAAATGTCTAAGTTGATAGACGAAAAATTACTCGATTCTTATTTCAACATCCAATAGGTTAAAGTTATGTTAGCAAAAATCACATATTACATTTTTATTATTCCTCTCTCCTATCTTCCTTTGTGGATTCTATATTTGCTTACAGACTTTCTTTACATCGTATTACTATTAGTTATCCCTTACAGAAGAAAAGTTGTTCGAAAAAATTTGATTAATTCTTTTCCCGAAAAACCGATTGATGAAATTAAAAAGATAGAAAAACAATTTTACAAACATTTCACAGATTTATTAGCGGAAGGAATAAAAAACTTAACTATTTCTCAGAAAGAATTATCTAAACGGTTAGTTGTTGATAATCAAGAGTTAATGGATTCGTTGTATTCTCAAAACAAAAGCGTTTTATTGGTTTCTGGACATTACAACAACTGGGAATGGTTAATTACAACTCAAAACACATTGTTTAAACATCAAGCAATGGGGATTGGGATGCCTTTGAGTAGTAAGTTTTGGGATAAAAAAATCAATGAATGTCGCTCTCGTTATGGAATGAAGGTTGTTAACGCTAAAAACTTGAAAGAATCCATTAAAAATGAAGTTGAAAAACCATTAGCAATTCTTATTTTAAGTGATCAATCTCCTGCTGATTCTCGAAAAAGTTACTGGATGAATTTTTTGAACCAACAATCTGCAGTTATTTTTGGAACCGAACAAATGGCCAATGAATATGACTTTTCTGTTGTTTTCTTTAAAATGGTAAAAGTCAAAAGAGGATATTATAAAATGGTTTTAGAATTAATTACATCAACTCCAAAATCAATAGAATGGGGAAAAATCACTGAAGCACATACTCATTTATTAGAAAAAGAAATCATCAAAAATCCTCAATTTTGGATTTGGTCGCACAAGCGTTGGAAAAGAGAAATCCCGACTGATTTAGAAGAATTAAAGATAGAGCAAAGAGCTAAATTCAATCAAAAATACAGAATTAACAAATAAACACAACTACTTGATTTACAATGAGTTATATTAAAATTATTCAAGAAATAAAAGAAATAATTAAATCTCAATTTGAAAATGAAGCTACAGGTCACGACTGGCATCACATTTTTAGAGTTTACTCAAATGCTTGTTTCATTCAAACAAAAGAAGGCGGTAATAGAGAATTAGTTGAACTAGCTTCTTTATTACACGATATTTCTGACCATAAATTCAATGGAGGAAAATTAAATGAGGGTGGTAAAGTTGCTTATGAATTATTGCTTGAAAAAGGATGTGATAAAGAAATGGCTCATAAAGTGAAAATAATTGTTGATTCAGTTTCATTTAAAGGGGCAAAAGTAGAAGATTACACAGATTCATTAGAAGCTAAAATTGTTCAAGATGCTGACCGTTTAGATGCAATTGGAGCAATTGGTATAGCACGTGCTTTTGCGTATGGAGGAACTAAAAACAGACCCATTTACGAACCAAGCTCCTCTCCTATTTTACATGCTTCTTTTGAAGAATACACTACAGCTAAAAGTCACACAATCAATCATTTTTACGAAAAACTATTGCTTTTAAAAAATCGATTACATACTGAAACAGCAAAGGAATTAGGCGAAGAACGTCATCTCTATTTAGAGAATTTCTTACAGCAGTTCTACAAAGAATGGAATATTAATACTATAACTCAATAAATGTCAAATAAATACGCACTTGGAATTGATATCGGAGGAACAAATACTGCCTACGGGATTATTGATCAATCAGGAAATGTACTTTATGAAAAATGTATCCCCACAACGGATTTTGAACAGCCTAAAGAGTTAGTTTCCGCACTATTCGAAGACATTAAAGATCTTGAAGAATTTAATTCAATTATAGGAATTAGTATTGGTGCGCCGAATGGAAATCATTTTACTGGAAATATTGAATACGCTCCCAATTTAAAATGGAAAGGAATCATTCCTTTAGCTAACTTATTTCAAGAAAAATTCAACATACCATCTCAACTTACAAATGATGCTAACGCAGCTGCTGAAGGAGAAATGCTTTTTGGAAATGCAAAAGATTTAAAAAATTTCGTCGAAATAACACTTGGTACAGGTTTAGGAAGTGGCGTAATTATAGATGGAAAAATAGTGTATGGTGAAGATGGTTTCGCAGGAGAATTCGGACATATACGTGTCATTCCAAACGGACGACTATGTGGCTGTGGAAGAAAAGGATGTTTAGAAACCTACGCATCTTCTACTGGTGTAAAAAGAAGTATAACAGAATTAGAATCTACACATAAGAAAACTTCATCTCTACTTTCAGTTGAAGATCCTTCTGCAAAAGATGTTTTCGATCATGCAAAAAAAGGAGATGCTTTTGCTATGGAAATTATCGAATTCACGGCAGAAATTTTAGGAACTTCTTTAGCTGACTTTTCATGCTTCTCAAATCCAAAAGCGTATGTACTTTTTGGTGGCATTGCTCAAAGTGGTCCAGAATTTGCAAAGAGAGTAAAGTTCCATTTCGAGAAGAATGCACTTACGATTTTTCAAAATAAAATTGAAATCAGAATTTCTGCTCTTCACGATACGAATGCTGCCATTTTAGGTGCAGCTGCTTCTATTTTCACGAAACATATTTAATTCTTTTTCAGATGAGAAATTTATTATTTTATTCTTTCCTTTCTATTTTTTCAGGAGGAATTGTAGCACAAGACAATAGCATCAAGAAGTTAAAAGATTCTCAAGATGTGAGAAAAAAATACATCGATTTCGAAACCAAAGAAAGTGGAATAGTAAAACCACCTAATAAAACTACCTATGTGAACCCGTTTATTGGCACAGGTGGTCATGGTCATACATATCCAGGTGCAAGCGCGCCCTTTGGAATGATGCAATTAAGTCCAGATACTCGCTTTAACGGTTGGGATGCGTGTGGAGGTTACCACTATTCAGATTCAATCATTTACGGTTTCAGTCATACACATTTAAGCGGTACGGGAGTTGAAGATTATTGCGATTTATTGATTGTTCCTCAGTCAGGAAAAGCAAAAACAACTCCTGGACACAAGGATATAAATGGATACGGTTCAAAATTTAGTCATGTTACAGAAAGTGCAAGTCCGGGTTTTTACAGTGTTAATTTATTGGATTCAAAAATAAATGTTCGATTAACAACCACTGAACACTCAGGAATGCATGAATATACTTTTTTAGAAAAAAAAGGTGAAAAATACATATTAATCGACCTTGACCACAAAGATGCTTTGTTAAATTCTTCCATCGACATCATCAATAAATCGACAATTTCAGGTTCTCGAATTTCTAAATCATGGGCAAAAGAACAACATTTTTACTTCCACTTAGAAACAAGTACACCCTTTAAAAAAGCAAAAAAAATAATAAAAAAAGGACACCATAAATTACTACTTGTATTTCCAGAAACCACTGATAAAATTCTTTTAAAAGTAGGAATTTCAGCCGTTGACGTAACTGGAGCTAAAAATAATTTAACACAAGAAATACCCGATTGGGATTTTCAAAATATTCGAAATGAAACCTTGAATAAATGGGAGAAAGAATTAAATAGAATTGATTTTAACACCCACGATAAAGATGTCATGGTGAAATTTTACACCTCATTATACCATTCCTATTTAAGTCCAAATATATTCAATGATGTGGATCGAAGATATAGAGGAAGAGATACTAAAATTCACACATTATCGAAAGAAGAAGACAATCAATATACCGTATTTTCTTTGTGGGATACCTATAGAGCAACCAATCCTTTGTTTACATTGACACAACCTAAAAGAACATCTGACTTTATCAAAACTTTTCTTAGGCAATATGACGAAGGTGGAGATTTACCAGTATGGGAATTAGCCGCAAATGAAACAGAATGTATGATTGGATATCATTCGGCATCAGTAATTTCAGATGCATATACAAAAGGAATAACTGATTTTGATTTAGAAAAAGCGTTAAAAGCAATGCTGTCAACTTCAACGAATAATGAATACGGAAAAACTCACTTTTACAAAAATGGATTTATCAGTTTAAACGATGAACCAGAATCGGTTTCTAAAACACTTGAATATTCCTATGATGATTTCTGCATCAGTCGATTCGCGAAATTGAAAGGGAATACTTTAGTAGAAAAGCAGTACTTAAACAGAAGCATGAATTTCATTAATTTATTTGATCCATCATCAAAATTTATGAGAGGCAGGCGAAATGGATTATGGTTCTCCCCTTTCAATCCTGCTGAAGTGAATTTTAATTACACAGAAGCAAATAGCTGGCAATATTCACTTTACGCTCCTCATGCGGTTGGTGTTTTGTCAGATTTAATTGGTGGAAAAGATTCATTATCATCTTGGTTAGATCATCTTTTCACAACGCAATCAATTCTTTCTGGACGAGATCAAGTAGATATTACTGGTTTAATTGGACAATATGCGCACGGAAATGAACCTTCTCATCACATTGCCTACTTGTACAATTATACAAATCAACCTTATAAAACGCAATTGTATACAGATAAAATAATGTCTGAATTATATACAACTAAACCAGATGGACTTTCTGGAAACGAGGATTGTGGACAAATGTCTTCTTGGTATGTTTTAAGTGCTATGGGATTGTATCAAATTGCACCAGGAAATCCTTATTACGATTTTGGGAGACCTTTAGCGATTGAGTCAATTATTGAAATAAGTGAAGGGGTTCGATTTAGAATTAAAAATTTAAAAAATTCTTCTGAAAACAAATACATTCAAAAAATCACATTAAATGGTACTGAAATCAATCGTTTGTATATCAGTCACGAAGAAATCTTAAAAGGAGGTGTTTTAGAATTTGAAATGGGAAATACTCCGAATGAAAAAGTGAATTCATTTGAGCATGCTCCAACAATTTCAACTGTTCCAACTGACTTTATTCCAGTACCTTATTTTGAAACAGAAAGTAGAATATTTAAAGATTCTACAAGTATTTCAGTTAACTATACTCATTTAAAAAATAGAAAATTTCAAATTAAGTATACGTTAGATTCAACGGAACCAACAATTAGTTCACCGTCATATTCTAAACCCATTCACTTAAATTCAACTGGTACACTTAAAATTGCGTTATTAGACATTGAATCAACTCAATTAGGTAAATCAACTGGTAATGAGTTTGTTAAAAACGACACTTCTATCTCCCTAATTTTAAACTCTACTTACAAACCTCAGTATTCAGCGGGTGGAAAAAATGCACTAATCGACGGATTAAAAGGTGGGAATGATTATAGAACAGGAGATTGGCAAGGTTATTTAGGACAGGACCTACTAACTGAAATTTCATTCTCAACTCCTCGAAAAATCAATGAAATTAGTCTTGGATGTATAGAAGATAAAAATGCTTGGATATTTTTTCCACAATCTGTTTCGTATGAAATATCAACTGATGGCATCAATTTTAAAAAACTAAAAGAGGTTGTTAGGTCTGAAAATAGCATTCAAAATACTGAAAATATATTTTATTACACTACTCAAACTAATACGAATGAGCAAGTTAAAAAAATAAGAGTTACGGCAAAGAGTTTCGGTAATTGCCCGAAAGGTCATCCTGGAGAAGGAAACCCAACTTGGATTTTTTCAGATGAAATACTATTTCGTTAATAAGTTTAACTCAATAAATTGAAATGTAGGTTTTAGTTTATTATTAAATAAATAAATTTACAACACTCAAAAATTAATAAAACATAAAAAAAAATGAAAAAAATTAATTTCTTATTAATTGCAACCATCTTATTTATTACCAACATAGCGAAAGCTGATGAAGGAATGTGGTTCTTAATGAACATTGAACGACTAAACCATAGAGATATGGAAAAAATGGGACTTCAATTAACTAGTGAAGAAATCTACAGCATTAACCACTCAAGTTTAAAAGATGCAATCGTTCAATTTGATGGTGGTTGTACAGCTGAATTAATTTCAAAAGAAGGATTAGTACTAACAAATCATCACTGTGGATTTAGCGCAATTGCAGAACTTTCTACACCTGAAAAAGATTATTTAACAAACGGATATTGGGCTCCAACTAAAAAAGATGAGTTAAAACCATCTAGCCTTTACGTTCGATTTTTTGTACGTATGGACGATGTTTCAAAACGTATTCTTGCGAAATTGAATGATAAAATGACGGAAGATGAGAGAAACAAAGCGATCTCACAAGAAGTAGCAATCATCGAAAAAGAAAATAACGAAGGTGGAAAATATACCGTTTCAGTTCGTTCATTTTTTCAAGGTAATGAATTTTACTATTTCGTTTACCAAGATTATAAAGATGTACGTTTAGTTGGAAATCCTCCAAGTAGTATTGGTAAATATGGTGGTGACACAGACAATTGGGAATGGCCAAGACATACAGCAGATTTCTCAATGTTTCGAATCTATGCTGATGCAAATGGTAATCCAGCAGAATATTCTACTTCAAATGTTCCTTTGAAACCAAAAGTTCATTTAAAAGTGAATATTGGCGGTGTGAAAGAAAATGATTTCGCAATGATATTAGGTTACCCTGGAAGAACTAATCGTTGGATGCCAGCAGGTGGAATTGAGCAAAATGTGAAATTTGCTTATCCTGCTTGGGTTGAAGGTTCAAAATTAGGAATGGACAGAATGAAAGTATATATGGATAAATCAGATGAAGTTCGTTTGAATTATGCAGGTGTATATGCTGGAGTTGCTAATTACTGGAAAAATCGTCAAGGAATGATTGACGCTTTAACGAAACAAGAAACAGCTAAAGCTAAGGCTGCTAATGAAGAACTATTTAATAAATGGGCAAACAAACGTAAAAATAAAAAAGTTTACGGGAACGTAGTTGCAACATTGAATAATTATTATTCTAAAACAAATGAAAAAGCACGCCACGATAACTATTTAACAAGTTTAATTAGAACATGTAATTTCTCAGTTTTACCTTTTAAAATTGGTTCATTGATTGATTTATACATAAAAGAAACAGGCTCTAAAAAAGAAGAAACATTAGTAAAGCTTCACACAATGATCAATGAATTGTATGGTAGCTTGCACATTCCATTAGAGAAAGATATTTTAGCAGCTCAATTACACTTGTATGCAACGAAAGGTAACGAAGCTGGATTAGCAAAATTAACTGCTGAAATTGCAAAAAACAACAACAATGATTTCACAAATTACATTAACACAGCTTTCGATAATAGTGTTTTTGGATCTAAAGCTAAGATTGAAGAATTTTTAAAAAACCCTTCAATCGAAGTCTTAAATAACGATCAATTGTTCTTACTTTCTTCTGACTTAATGACCCGTTATAGATTTAGATCTGAAGAGTTTATGAAACTTGATGCAGAATACCAAAAAGCATACAGACATTTAGTTCAAGGATTAAGAGAGTCAAATGAAGGTAAAAAATACTATCCAGATGCTAACAGTACATTGCGTTTAACGTATGGAAAAGTAAGTGCTTTGCCAGCTGATTCTAGAAACGATGCGAAAGTAAATTACTACACAACTCTTCAAGGGACAATTGCTAAGTACAAACCAAATGATCCTGAATTTGATTTACCAAAACGTTTAATTGAATTGAATGAAACTAAAGATTTTGGTCGATATGCTGATAAAGATGGATACATGCCTGTCAACTTCTTAACGAACAATGATATTACAGGTGGAAATTCAGGTTCTCCAGTATTGAATAGTAAAGGAGAATTAATCGGATTAGCTTTTGACGGAAACATTGAAGCAATGGCGGGAGATGTGATTTTCGATCATCAATTACAAAAAACGATTAACTGTGACATTCGTTACGTATTATTTATAATCGACAAATATGCTGGAGCAAAGCACATTGTTGATGAAATGGATATTATCAAATAAAAAAATTAAACTACTTTTAAAAGCGCTATTTCTAATTGAAATAGCGCTTTTTTTATGCAATGAACTAAAAAAAACGTCTTAAATTTACACTTCGAAATAAATAGCTGGAAAAATGAAGAAAGAACCTATATGTAAAACAGAAACAACACTACTAACAAATCACGGACATAGTAGAAAAGACGACTATTTCTGGATGAACGAGCGTGATTCTAAAGATGTTTTAGCATATATTTCACAAGAAAACAAACATACAGAAACGTATTTTGAGGCACTTAAACCGTTAATAACTATTTTATTAGATGAATTTGAAGCCCGTATCAATCCAAATGATGTTAGTTCACCATTTAAATTAAACGGAATTCTTTACCAGGAAAGAAGTAAAAAGGGAAAAGATTACGGATATATTTATAAAATGTCGGAAAACGAAGAATCATTGTTTTTTGATCAAAACATAAGAGCCGAAGGAAATAGCTTTTATTCATTAGAAGATTGGGCTCCTTCCCCAAACAATGAGTTACTTGCTATAAGCGAAGATTTCAATGGAAGACGGAAATATACCATTAGTTTTTTAGTGAACACTTCACAAAACTATTTGGAGGATAAAATTATTGATACAGATGGTTCAATTGTTTGGGCAAATGACAATAAAACAGTCTATTATGTAAAAAAGGATCCCGAAACTTTGAGAGAGTTTCAAATCTATAAACACATTCTTGGAACAACGAATGAACATGATGAGCTAATCTTTGAGGAAACAGACGAACGTTTTTCTGTTTCTATTTCAAAATCTCTTTCCAATAAATACATTGAAATCCATAGTCAAAGTTCAACTACTTCAGAAACTCAATTGATTGATGCTGACATTACTGATAGTTCTCCATTTGTATTTTTAAAAAGAAAAACGAATCATATTTATGTTGCTGAACATCATGAAAATGGGTTTTATATTTTAACCAATAGTAAAGCTAAAAACAACAAAGTAGTCTTCTCTCCTATCGTACCAAATACAATCGATGAATGTGAAATAATTATTCAACACAACAAGGAGGTTTTAATTGAAAACTTATTAGTTCTTCAAAAATATATTTTAACAGAAGAACGATTAAATGGATTGCAAAAAATTAAAATAGTAGATCTTTCTACTAAAGTCGAAAAATTCATTTCATTTGATGAAGAAACCTATTATTTAGCATTGTCAATCAATGACGACTATTATTCAACTTCTATTCACTTTAATTACAACTCATTAACTACACCATCGACTATTTTTGAGTACAATTTAGAAAATGATACAAGAGAAATCTATTTTAGAAAAGAGGTATTAGATACATCATTTAAAAGTGAAGATTACACTTCGGAAAGAGTTTGGGCAACCGCAAATGATGGCACACAAATACCGATTTCATTAGTTTATAAAAAAGGAATAACATTAGAACAAGCACCGATGCTTCTCTACGGTTATGGATCTTATGGAATCACGATTCCTGATGTGTTTAATCCAATTCGTTTGAGTCTTTTAAATCGTGGCTTTGTATACGCAATTGCGCACATAAGGGGCGAAAAATATTTAGGGGAAGAATGGTATGAAAACGGTAAGTTTTTAAAGAAAAAAAACACATTTACAGATTTCATCAATGCTGCAGAATTCTTAGGAATGAAAGGATATTGTGACAAAGATAAAATCTACATCAAAGGAGGAAGTGCAGGAGGTTTATTAATGGGTGCTGTTACAAATATGGCCCCTTATCTTTGGAAAGGCGTTGTTGCTCAAGTACCTTTCGTTGATGTAGTTACAACAATGTTGGATGAAACCATTCCTTTGACAGTAGGTGAATATGAAGAATGGGGCAATCCAAATGAAGAAAACTATTATTGGTACATGCTTGGATATTCTCCGTATGATAATGTAAAGAAAATGAACTATCCTTCAATGTATATCACCACAGGATATCATGATTCTCAAGTTCAATATTGGGAACCATTGAAATGGATTGCTAAAATCAGAAAAAACAAAACAAATGATTTGCCTTTACTTTTTGATTGCAACATGGATGCAGGACATGGAGGAGGATCTGGAAGAACAAGCGAAAGATTAGAATTGGCCAAAGAATATTCTTTCCTACTTAACTTAGAAGGTTTAAATAAGTAATTGAATTGAAGAAAATAGTTTGTTTTATAGTTTATCTACTGCTAATTAACGTTCAAAACGTAAAATCGCAATCAGATACACTACCATACGAGTTTTATGATAAAAAAATCGTACTCTATACTGATTTTGGGTTTAGTACAGCTCCATTTTCTATACATTACAAATTCAAAGAACATATTGATCAGATAAAATATAGAAACAATTACAAAAATCAGGTTGGTTTTGGGGTTTCTTATAAGTGGGCCTCGCTTCGACTTTCTTTCGCTGTAGGAAATAATGCCAGACCTATAAACCGTTATGGACGAACTAATTATGGTTCTTTGGGATTCAATTTCACTTTTAAAAAGTTTTATTTTGATATTGAAGCAATTACTGTTAAAGGATATGCTGTTAAAAACGCTTACAAATGGGATCAAAATTTAACTATTCAAAACCCAAACGAAATTAAACCTTCGACAATTTCATATAGCACAGGTATAAATACGTGGTATTTTCACAACAAACTTTTTAAAATGCAAGCTCTTATGGGGAAAACAGGACATTTTATTAAAGAAGTAAGAACATGGTATATTAAAAGTACTTTTAACATTTATGGACTAAAAAATGATGAAAATTCTCTAATTCCTTCTCCATTAATAGACACTAATAACAGTAAAACAGCTTCAAATAGTTACTCTGCAATTGACTTTGGGTTTGTACCCGGATATGCTTATGCGAATCGAATAAAAAATTGGCAGATTTCCGCATTATTTGGTTTAGGCGGTGTTATTCAAGCTAAATCATACAATGTAAAGGATAATTCAAGAAGTTTTCTAGGCTTAGCACCAAGGTATGACATTAAAATAGTAGGCGGTTATTCTTCTCCGTCATTTTTCCTATTCTTAGTATCTGACTTTAACAATAAGACCATACAATTCAATGATCTTGTAATTAAACAGAGTTTTTACACATTAAAATTAGTGGGTGGAATTCGTTTAAATGCTCTATTTAAAAAAAAGAAAACTGCTTCTATTTAATACCTTACACATTTATAAATGTGTAAGGTGTTAATTATAATTATAATGAATCTCAACGGTTGTAGCACCTTTCCCATACTCCCTAAAGTCGGCATCGTAATATTCCAATCCTTCTTGTTTAGAAAGATAAGAACGAATTTCTTCCTTCAAAACACCTTCTCCAACTCCATGAATAATGACAATTTTTTGAATGTGTTGTTTTTTAGCTCTCTTATAAAAAGATTTAAACTCATTTATCTGTCTAGTAAGTATCTGATAATTAGTCAGTCCTAAATGCGACTCGATAATTTCTTCAATATGAAGATTTATCTCCCAAACGTCGACTGATTTTTTAGATCCTTTCAAAACTTCTTTATGCTCGTAATGCAAAGGAATAGACAATGTTTCGTCTTCGTTCATTTGCAAACGTGATTCATCCGAAAGTTTATAATCTGAACCATGAATCTTTACAATTTCACTTTCTAAAAAAGTTCTTTCAAATCCTGATTCGTCTTCAATGGAAAAAGTGGTGGCATTAATAATTTTAGTTATTACACCTCCCCCAACTTCATATAAAAATCCAACTTTCTCTCCTATACTAAAACTCATATTACACTGCAATTATTTTTAAATAAAAGAACAAAACAAAAGGTAAAACCAAGCCTGATAACCAAATAATTACAGTCAACAATTTAAAAAATAAATTTGCATTTCTTACAATTGGAACAACTAAAACACCCTCAACTTGGCGCACAACTATTGGATCAACCGATTCATCATCCACATTTTCAATATAAGATCGAAGCGCTGGAGTATGCTCAATAACCACTTGTTTAATAATTGAAAAATCTCTATTTGATAAAGAAGCGTAGGATTGAGTATAATTTACTCCCTTCTCCTTCAACTCTTTATGGATTTGACGATTTTTTTGTATCGAACGAACTCTTAACCCCATTAAAAATCCAAAAATCACTATAATCCACATTTCAAAGTACCATCCAATTCCAATCATCACCAATGAAGAAATGAATGAAAACACCAATTGAAATAATTCCTGACTTTTATTGCCTAATAATTTCAATAATTGTCCACCATCTAAAGGATCCAAAGGCAACAAATTCATTATGTTTAAAAATAAAAAGATGAAGGATATATCAGACATCCATTCTACTTTCCATTTCACACCGTAAAACAAAAGTATCATACCGATAATTACTCCTGGTATTGGTCCTGCAAGAATAACTAATAAACTTTGTTTTTGTTTATACTCTTCTTTTTCACCAGTAACAAAAGCACCCATTAACGGAACGAAAAGCATTTTAACGTTCGTGTAACCGAAAGCTTTCATAAATGAGAAATGTCCCACTTCATGAATAAATAAAACGATTACAAGAAAAAATATAAAAGAGTAATCATTCTCTCCTATTAAAATGAAAGCTGCAACAAACAATAATATTGAGAGGATTGTTTTCTTTGAATCTTTCTTAGTTTTTTTTTCTTCAATCTCTGGTTTCTGAGGATAAAAATCTTGGTTCTCCATTAATTAATTTAATTATTTACAAAATCTAAGCTTCCGTTTTTCATTTGATGATAAGCACGAGCAATATAAGCTAACAAAACACGCATCGTATCAAATGCCTCTTCCGATTCTGCACTAATTTCTTTCTTCTGAAGTTTCAATAATAATTTCATATATAACGCATGAAATGCTATTTCAATATGGTTTTTATCTTTAAGATTCGACTTTTCTTTGAAATCTTCGATGTTTTGAAGTGCGTTTTCAAACAATGTTTTATATTTTTCATCTTTAATGATGTTCATCAAAGTTGTGTGAAGATAAGAGATTTCAACCATTACTTCGTTGATTTCATGTAAATGTCCTGCCTTTTCAATTCTTTGTGATTTCATATTCTGAATCAAATCACTATACCATTTAGAATACTGAGATAAAAAAGAATTGTCAGGAAGTTGTGGCTTCACATAATTCTCTAAAATTGCATCTAAATCGAAATTATAAGCTCTTATAACATCTTCAGTTTGATACATATACAAGATGTATTCAGCAATATTTTCTTTTAATTTTTGTTGAGCTATGTGCATTTTTGTTTTTATTTTTTCTTCGTTTCTTTTGCTATCGTCTCTTGATTTTGATTCAAGTAAGCAGTAAATTCTTTGGTAACATTCATTGAAGGATTGATATAATTAAACTGTCCTCCTTTGGCATAAATCATTAAAATATCGATCCCATTTTCTTCACAATATTTTTTACTAAACTGCTCTATTTTGTTACCTATAGCTTCTAATTTAGCCATAGTTTCTCTTTCAATTTTAGACCCTTCCACTTCTTGAAATTGCATATTAACAGCCTCCTGTTGTTGCAAATTTCGCTGATACTCGGCCGCTTCCACTTCAGACAACTCATTATTTTGAGCTCTTTTCATGTAGTTATTGTAATACGTTTCCATTTCTTTTCGTCTTTCCTCTAACTTCGCTTGAAAAACAATTTGTTTTTTTGTTACAGCCGCATCTTCTCTTTTATAGTATTCAAAATTTAATTTCATACTATCTTGATCATAATAGGCAATTTTTAACTCACCAATTTTATGAACTTGAACATTCGGTACTGTATTTTTTACAATTTGTTCTTTTTTAGTTTCTCCGCAAGAAATAAGGACAAATGACATAACTGTCAAACCGATAATTGTTGACTTCAACATTGTTTTTAATTTATTGATTACTAATTTCTTTAAACGAATTTCCCCAATCTGAACGCATGGAAATGAAACGATCCAAACAATTTTTGAGCAACGATTCATTGACCATTTTAATCACATCCTCTAAACCAGTTACATCTGTTTCCCCGATTTTAAAAACTTGTTCATATTGATCTAACTCAATTTTAACAATGTATTTAGAATTGTATTGAAATACTTGAATTTTATAACGTGAATGTGGGATTTCTGCAATTACTCTCATACAATAATTATGTTTTACACAAAAGTAATAGAATTATTATATAAAAACCCATGCAGTTGGGTTTTCTGAAGCCAGAAAACACGTTTAGGGTAACCGTTAATCGCTGTAATCCACTGTTCGGATAATCCTATCCCCTCTTACGAAAGGTGCGGCCCGCCATTAATTAACAAAGACTTCCCTTAGGGTCATAATTATTGCTTCAAGAATATCTGCATGGGCTCTCTTGCGAGATAAGGTTACTAGATCAACTTCATGAAAGAACCTCTGATACAAAAATAGTATTTAAATTCATTTACAGTTGTATTTAGTTTATTGAAATATAGTAACTTTAACTCAAAAAAGTAAAATACAATTGGATTCATTCACAATTAAATACCTCACAAACGATACAGATTTAATAAATGAAGTAGAAAACTTTGTTCTAAATTGGAATGATTCTAGCGATTTTATAATCACAAAAACCTCTGGTTCAACAGGAAAACCAAAATCAATTCTGCTTTTAAAATCTAAAATGATTGAATCAGCTCAAATGACAGGGGAATATTTGAACATTAAAAAAGGAGATAAAGCAATCCTTTGTCTGTCCCCTTCTACAATTGCTGGTAAAATGATGCTAGTTCGTTCGATTATATTAAAACTTAAACTTTCAGTAATAGACGTTAACTCTCATATATTCAATAAAATAGAAGAAGAAATTGATTTCATAGCGATGGTTCCTATTCAGCTTAAAAATGCTTTAAATGAATCCGTTGAGAAAATTAGAAAATGTAAAAATATTATTATTGGTGGTGGTGAAATTTCTAGTTCTTTAGAAAATCAATTAAAAGAAAAAAAAATAACGGTATACCATACTTTCGGTATGACAGAGACTATTTCACATATCGCTATGAGAAAAGTAGGATTGATAACTGAAGATTATTTCACTGCGATTGGTGCAACTACTTTTTCTCATAAGGACAATCAATTAGTTATTGAATCTCCTCTTTTAGAATGTCAAAAGATAATTACAAATGATATTGTTCAACTACTTGATAATAAGCACTTTAAATGGATTGGAAGATCTGATTTCATTATTAATTCTGGAGGGATTAAAATTCAACCTGAAATAGTTGAATCAAAATTAATTAAAATCATTCACAGCCCTTTTTTTATAAGCAGTTTAAAAGACGAAATACTTGGTGAAAAATTAATTCTGGTTATTGAAGGCAAACTAGATAGTAAACTCAATAAAGAATTGTTTGAAAGCGTTTTAAGTAAATTTGAACTACCTAAAAATATTTATTTTATAAATAAATTTGAGAGAACAGATTCAGGAAAAATTAATCGAATGAAAACAAAAGAAAAACTAGAAATTAAGCTCTAATTTTTTTTACGCGATCCATATCACGCTTATCGTCTTTTTCTTTTAAATCATTTCGTTTATCGTGCGTCTTTTTTCCTTGAGCACAAGCGATATCTATTTTCGCCCAACCCTTTTCATTTAAATACAATTTTAAAGGTACAATTGTATTTCCTTTCACTTTTAAGAAACGTTCTATTTTATTGATTTCTTTCTTGTTTAGCAGTAATTTTCTATCAGACTTAGGTTTATGATTGTAAAATGATCCGTTTTCATATTCTGTAATAGACATGTTTCGAATCCAAACTTCACCTTCGCTAAAAATACAAAACGCCTCTAATATTGATGCCTTACTACTTCTGATGCTTTTAATTTCAGTTCCACCAAGAACCATACCTGCAGAAAAAATATCAAATAATTGATATTCAAATCTTGCTCGTTTGTTCCTGATATTTACTTCTTTATTCGCCATATTACAATATTAATAAATCTTAAGTGACTTTTAACCTTTTTTTAGAGCCAATATAGAAGAAAATAATGCATGACAACATTAATAAATGGCTTAAATCATCTTTATTCAACCAACGATGTGGACTTAATTTAAAGAAGAAAATAAATATAGATGGCAAACAAACCAGAACACCATACACCATATATTTCATTTCGATAATTCCATTTTTGTACTGATAATAAGCGATAAAACCACAAAAAATCAGATACGTTAAAATAGAATCAATTGCTATAAAGACAAATTTTGATATCGAAATAGCTAAGGCCAATAAAAGAAGCCCTTTTACAATTATAAAATAAGTCAATCTCATTCTTATGATTTTGTTATTCATATTAGAGAGTACTGCTTTACCTACAAAATAAGCTGCTACAACTCCCGAGATCCAATTTGGAAACTTCCCAGGTATATCAAAATAATGAAAGAACAAATGACCTATACCACCAAAAAAAGTACTTACACCAAACCATAAGAAAAATTTCTTCCAATTTAGTAACTCCTCAGTTGTCGACTTTTTAAGTTTAACATAGGCGTAAAAACTAAAAACTGTCATCATCCAATTTGTAATCAAAGCCATAGGCTCTTGAAGATGAAACCCTAAAAAATCAAACACTATCTTGTCATCCATCATAATAGTACAAAAATAATAATTTTGTACTTTTGCACAATGAACATCCCCTCAAAATACATTGAAGAAGCTGTTGAGCAATTATCCTCATTACCAGGAATAGGTAAAAGAACTGCACTCAGATTGGTTTTAAATCTATTAAATAGATCTGAGGACGAAATCAATCGTTTCTCAAACGCATTTACTTCAATGAAGTTTAATGTAAAGAAATGCACATCATGTGGAAACGTTTCTGATGTGGAAACGTGTGTTATTTGCTCAAACACCAAAAGAAACAAAAGTCAAATATGTATCGTTGAGGACATAAGAGACATTTTAGCCATTGAAGCAACTGAATCATATAATGGGATTTATCACGTCTTAGGAGGAATCATCTCTCCTATGGATGGTGTTGGACCGGGCGATTTAAATATAAACACTTTGATTGAGAAATTAAAAACAGAAAATATAACTGAAATAATTTTCGCGCTTAGTGCTACAATGGAAGGCGACACAACTAATTATTATTTATACAAAAAAATAGCCCCTTTTTCAATTGAGGTTACATCACTTTCAAGAGGTGTTTCAGTTGGTTCAGAATTGCAATATGCCGATGAATTGACTCTGAGTAGATCCTTATTAAACCGCCAGCCTTTTCAAACATATTAAAGAAATAGTAGGTCAAAAAAAACTATTTTTATTTATATTGAAAAAAAATAACGTATGAAATTTGGTTGTATATAAAAATTGTTTATTTTCGTATCAGATAATTATTTATTTAACTTTTAAAAAGTTAATGTGTTTGGGAAACCAGTGCTATTTTTAAAATTATGACAAGTATTTTTGTTGCCAAATTAGACTTTGGTGTAACGAGTGAAGAATTAAGAGCAGCTTTCGCTGAATATGGCAAAGTTCTTAAAGCATCAGTAGCGATGGATCGCGAAACTGGAAAATCAAGAGGCTTTGGCTTTGTTGAAATGGAAGATGCTGCTGAAGCTAGAAATGCAATTTCAGCTTTAGATAATTCTAATTTTAATGGTAGACCAGTATCTGTAAAACAAGCTGAACCAAGAGAAAGCAGACCTGCAAGAGACGCTGGTTCTCGACCTCCCTTTCAAGGTGGTGGTGAACGCAAGCCTTTTCAAAGAGACGACTCAAAAGGTTTTACACCACGACCAGCTGCGTCACCCTCTTTAACTCCTGATGATTTCACAAAACTAGCTTCTCAAAGTTCTCCTAAAAACAACAAAACAGAGAAGAAAAAGAAAAATGGTTTAATGGAAGCTTATAAAAAAAGTGGAAAAACTCCTCGTTATGATTTAGATGACGACATGGATGATTGGAAGCCAAATAGTGGAAAGAAAAGTAACAGTCAATTTGACGAAGAAGAAGATGAAGATAAATTTTAAGCCATCTTCTATTTA
>Ga0105055_10000883_pt1 | contig 49029 bp, 37 predicted proteins | sample BON03_FD_78090 | JGI IMG/M metagenome (GOLD analysis project Ga0105055, IMG submission 78090) | Freshwater microbial communities from Lake Bonney liftoff mats and glacier meltwater in Antarctica - BON-03 | ecosystem: Environmental > Aquatic > Freshwater > Ice > Glacier meltwater | place: Lake... | reverse complement strand
TGGAATGGGTGGCCGTTGGCGGTTGCTTTGAGTGGTTCGGTCATATTATTCTACTACGTATAAATCAAAAAAATGAAGCGGCAGGTCTTTCGATCGTGCTACACAAACTGCCGCTTCGGCCCCAAAAAATTCAGGGCTTTTTGCCCCCGAGAATCCGAGGAGCAGGACAATCGCCTGTTCAGTGGAAGTCATCCGACTTTCCTGTGAGCTGCAGGGACAAAGCGAGGCGGAAACCGAGGTTGTTGTTCCGGTTGTCCGGCGTGTTGTTGTTGCGATTGGCGGCGCGGCAGTTCTGCGCGTCGTTGTTCCAACTGCCGCCGCGGTTCACGCGGTTCGAGCCCTATGGCGATTGACCTTTAAGGTGTAAAAGTAGGTTTTTGCGCAATATTTTCGTGTCGGCGTGTCTGACAAATGCCAACAGCGGCAAGGCATGGCGCTGGCACTTCGCTTCGCTCCAGTCGCCATTGTGGTAATATTCATCTATGGTGGCCATTTTTCGGAGAAAACGCTGTTTGCTTTTTTGCAGCAAGCGGTTATGGTGGGGAAATACATGGTATCCCAAAAAGGGAAGCCCTGTTTCAGTTCGACGCAGCAATTCTGGCTTCAACGTACAGCGAAGGTCGGTTTCGACATACGTTTTTATAACAGCATGGGCATCTTTCAGCACTTCTTTGTCCGGGTGCCACAGCACCATGTCGTCCATGTACCGAACGTAGGATTTAATGCGCAGCTGTTCGCGGATGATATGATCCAATCCCGACAGGTAATGGTTGGCAAAATACTGGCTGGTGAGGTTGCCGATGGGCAGTCCGCGCTGCGGGTGCGCTGCGTAACTGCCGATAATTTTAGAAAAAATAGCAAGCAAGCGGCTGTCTTTGAACAGCCAGGTCAATTGCTCCTGAACCACTTCGTGGTGGATGCTCTCAAAGAATTTGCGCACGTCTAATTTCAGAAACCATCGCTCGGGGCGATTGAAAGCCCGCGCCCGGGCGAGCGCGGCGTAGGTGCCTTTGTCTTTCCGGCTGGCGTAGCTGTCGAAGATTTGTGCCTGCTCAAAACGCTGGTGGCAGATGTTCATCAAGGCATGGTGCAGCACCTGTTCGGAGAAGGCGCTGGCACAAATCTGCCTTTCCTTTGGTTCATACACTTTGAAATACCGGTAATCGCCCACCTCGACCGCGCCACTCAAAATCTGCTCCCGGAGCCTGGGAATATGGGTTTCCAGTCGGGCGAAATAGTCCAGCACCTCGCTGGCGTAGCGTTTGCCTTTGGCTGCTTTCCAGGCCGCGAAGCGCAGGTTGTCGGGGTCGGCTACCCGTTCAAGGAGGTAATCAGCCCTGTTCATCCTTCAGGTTTGATAGAAAATGATGGCCGTATTTCTCGATGCGTTTTTCGCTGATGCCTTTGATGGTTTTGAGCGAAGCGGGCGTGATCGCGTCCATGGCCGCCATGGCCGCCAGTTCACTGTCCGTAAAAAGGGCATACGCTGGGACACCGTCCTTCTCCGCTTCGCGCTTTCGGATGACCCGCAGCGCGCTGAACCGCTTGAAGGTGGCTTCGTCCAATACCTCGCGATAGTCTACCTTTTGCTTGTTCCGCTCGGCGACCGTTATGTCGTCCACATATTTGACGCAGTAACACCAGTACGCACCTTGCGGCTGGCTGACCAATTGGTTGTCAAGCTGCACTACTTTTTTTGAGCGCAGGAATACATTCATGGCTTCTTCTGCCGGCTCGCCGCCCAGAATGGGGATGGTGAAGGTTTTTATTTGCATTTTTTATAAAATTTTCAGGCTTCAAGCCCTGCTGCTCGCCGCACAAGCCCACGCGAAATTTCACATTCCCCACTCCGCATTCCACACTCCGCACTCCGCACTCCGCACTCCCCACTCCGCACTCCACACTCCGCACTCCGCACTCCCTCGTTCCCTCCGCCGTGCGGCGCCGTCGGTCGCCCACTCCCTCCTTGCTTGCACCGCTCCGGTCACTCGTACCTTTTTGCTCACAGGAAAGTCGGACGGACTAACCAACTGACTGCAGGGACAAAGCGAGGCGGAAATCGAGGTCGTAGTTCCGGCTGCCCGGCGCGGTGCCGTTGAAGCGATAGGCGGCGCGGCAGATCAGCGCGTCGTTGCCCCAACTGCCGCCGCGGTCCACGCGGTCCGAGCCCGATTTGGGCCCCGTTGGATTTTCCACAGGTTCCTTCGACTTACAATCTTGGTAATACTCCGTTCCTCCATACCAGTCTTCACACCACTCTCGAACATTCCCGCTCATGTCGTATATCCCCAATTGGTTGGCGTATTTCAGGCCAACGGGCTTTGTCTCCCGGCCGCTGTTTTGTGTAAACCAACCCACGTCTTTCAATCGGTCGCTACCTGCGTATTTATAGCCTTCTGTGTGGTATTGGCCGCCGCGAGCAGCGTATTCCCACTCAGCTTCCGTGGGGAGGCGGTAATGGTAACCTTCAAGGCGGGTGCCTTTTGTGATCTGGTTCAATGCCTTCACAAACGCCTGGGCATCATCCCACGATACCTCTTCCACCGGGCGGTCATCGTCTTGAAAACCAGACGGATTTTTGCCGTCCATCACGGTTTTCCACAAAGCCTGGGTCACCGGGTATTTTCCAATGTAAAAATCGGAGACGCGCACTTGGTGGACGGGTCGGCAGGCATCCCAGAGGTCGCCGTGCTCGTCGCCCATATTGAAGGTGCCGCCTTGGACGGGGAGCATGTCGAAGGGGAGGAGGAGGTTGGGGAGGGGCTGGGATAGGATTTTCATGGCTGGCTATTTGGTGAAAGCTTCTATTGCTTTTTCAATGCCCTCTACCACTGCAAGCCAGGCTGAATCCCGATCTGGCCAGGCCGTTACAGGCTGGGCTTTAAAAGGCAGGCCGTTCAATTTGCCAAAAGCCATTGATTCCCAGCGGCAGGGGCGCAATACGACGGGGATAACAATAGCCTCTCCCCGCTCATGGCGCTCCATTGCGGTCATGATTTCCACTTGATAGATATAGTCATTGGATAAAAAATCGGCGCTTACCAACAGGAGAATAATATCAGCTTGTCCCAGTTCGCGCCGTATTTTATCGTCCCATTCTTCCCCCGGGAGAATATCAGCATCATTCCAGGGCTGAATTTTACCGTTGTGCTTCAAGGCAGCTAAATGATTCAGCATCTGCTTCAAAAGCTCGCGATCATTTTTGGAATAAGAAAAAAATATTTTTTTGGGCTGCCCATCAACGGGTTTTTCGCCAAAAGCGACATGTTCATTGGGGAAAACGCCGTCGAGCAATTGGCGCACGGGTATGTCAATGGTGCTTTTGGGACACTCAATGGTCGGTTTTTTTCGATCTTTCAGGTCATCAAAATCATATTCGTGGGGGGCTGCTGCAACGGCACAAACACTGCAACTGCAAGGTATTTTTTGAAAAACCTTCAGCGCAGGGAAAGAGCGGCGGTGAATCCCGTCGAGTTCCTGCCGGATATCGCGCAATACATTTTTGCGGTCTTCCATGCGTTCGCCTTGCACTTCGATTTTGATAAGTTTGCGCCCATCGCTGGGGTCTTCGGTCTCCAGGATTTGAGCCCGGCATCCATCTTTTGTCAACACAGCGCCTTTTTCCCACACGATTTTCCGTTCCTCGTGCGACTCAAGGTGCTCGTGCATCCTGATAATGAGCCGCCCGATGATGCCATTGGGCATAAACGGATACTGGTAAGTATATCGCAGGGCTGATTTAACTGTTTTCCATTCGTATGCGCTGGGGCGCTGTCCGGGCAGTAGTTGCGGCGCAATATAAATGTCGCGTTCTTGCTCCCTGGCGGTGAAACAGACCTCAAAATTATCCTTGAGCATCAGGTTCAACAGCCTTGCTTGTTCGCCATCGGAAAAACCAGTGGCGTTCCAAACGTCGCGCAGCATTTTTCGGTTAAAGCGCCCCTGGTTTTTTACAACTTCCGGGTGGCGCATAATTTCATACACGGCATTGGCGGCCCATTGCGGGTTCAGGACGATAAAATCGGCCAGGGCAGGGTCTTCGTGAAAATGCAAGATGACCCCAAGATCGTGCAGCCATTGGCTTAAATCGGCGCGGCTTTGCGGTTCTTTTACTCCTTTTTCGGTACAGATTGCGCTAAATGTTGCCGCATCTATGTGATTTTGGGTTTTACTCAGCTGTTTCAATTTGAGGCGAACATCATTCCAGTTGGATGGAAATTTCAAGGGCAAGTGCGGCAGTTTCTGACAAAGTATGTGCTTTATCGCGTCCTGAAGCGCCAGAAATCGGCCGTCTTTTTTGCCAAAATCAACCTCCCGTTTGATGACTTCCAGTTTTGGGTAATCCTCATCGACCTTTTCCGGGTCGTAGGGTAATTTCGCGATTGAGTTGCCTTTTTCATTGAGTACCACCAGCACCGGCATCCGTTCCGTTGCATTTTCCTCGCACCCGAGCAGGTTGATGATTTTGAGCCAGTACGGAAAATTGGCCACTTCTCGCCGCCCGTCGGCCAGCAGCACGTAAAAGGAGCGTCGTGTGAGGAAAAACTGGTGGGTCATATATTGGATATCCTGCCCGCCAAAGTCCCAGAGGTTGACAAAAAAGTTATTCGATGGTCGGTTCAGGTGTTGAAAACGCCAACCTTCCTTGATTTGGATACCAATGGTTGTTTCCTGTTTTGTTTTAAGCACCGGGTATTCTGGATCTTGCAGAAGATTCCAGAGGGTCGTTTTACCCGTTTCTCCCTCTCCAACGATAAGCATTTTCACTTCAAAAACCTCGCTGGTTCCCTGGGCTACGAGTGCCTGCAAAAAACGCAGCACGGCTGGCCTGCCTTGTTTGAGTATTTCAGGTGTTGGATTTTCCAGCGGGTTCTCCTCCAAATTCAAATCAACCAACCCCTCCATACCCGCCGCCAGGGAAAATTCTTTGAGTTTGTTCCCTGCCAAATGCAAGTTTTCCAGCTTTCGAAGGCCGGTTCCATCGGAAAAGAGAAAAGTCGTCAGTTTGTTGTCGCTCAGGTTCAAAGCCCGCAAATGCTCCTCCACACCGTCCAGCTTCCGTATCTTCTCCCACTGCCCATCCGTCAGCCCAATCCCCGCCAAATTCAGCCCAATCAGCCTTCCTTCGGCATCCAGGGCATATTTAGGGCGGTTTTCCCAAACGGGTATTACAGCAGCCAGCAGGTCGCCGCCGCGGTCGGGCGCCTGGTGGAGCTCGCGTTTGATGATGTGCTGGATTTCTTCGACGATGGTGGCCATGGTGCTTCAGATGGTGGAAAGATGGACAAATGTAGGCAAGTGGCGGAAAAACAGGGATAAATTCGGGCATTTGTGTATACTTATTGGTCGGACGAAGAAAATTCGTCAGACCATAAGGCCCTCGTCCGACCACTTTTTGTGGTCTGACGAATACGTTGGTACCGATTCAGCCCCACCTGACTCCTCCTTGCAAAAATAACAAGTACAAATGTTGAAAACTCGGGATAACTCATGTTACACAGCCCCCTTATGTCAACGGCATTGCCCCTTATGTGCCGCCACTCAATCCAACTTCCCAAAATCTACAACCGGCTCCTTCCCCTTCCCGACTCGGGTAAATTTTGTATCCAACGCCGTATTAGCATTGAAAAAACCGCCGTTTTTGAGGAAGAAATAGCGCCCTTCCACGCCGCCATCAAAATCGACCCTGTATTTTTTTCGCGCATTGATATCTCCGGTCAAAACTGCCCTGGAAAGGGATATCCAATGGCCATTGGTATCGCAGGCCCATTGGTTGTTCAACAGCAGTTTTCTGGAGACATTTCCATTGGCCGGTTCAAATATCTCCAAAAAAGAATGCGGGTGCTGGTAATAGGTATCGGTTTTGGGCCTCAAAAAGGAAGCGATGAGCAGCCATTTGCCGGTATTGGCATCCATAAAATAAGCGGTATAAATGGTGTTGCCCTTTCCATCCGGCTCCACGGAATTTAGAAATTTACACACGGTGCCGGGTTTCCAGTCGTAGATCAGGTAACTCTGTCCGCCGGAACCTTCATCCCCAAATTCCCCTGCATGCACGCCCTTCCCTTTTTTTAACAATCGAATTTTTTGATCCTCCGGAATAGCGTTAGGGTCATCCGTTTCAAAAGGGCTCCACACGGAGAACAAAATGCGTCTTTCTGTGCGCGAATTGCGCTGCATGCCAAAATAGCCTTCCGCAAAACCGTTGGCCATGTAGTAGGAGCCAATCGGGTCATTGCCGGCCGGAACAGTCAATTCGTTGTAAAACCACTTGATGTCTGTATTTTCGGGAAATTCATATCCCAAATGAACCGAAGGCCCTCTTCGGCCAAAATAGAAATTGTTGTCCTGATTGTCCTTGACGTAATAGACCATTATTTCGCCCTTGTATTGAACCACGAGGTCTTTGATCCGGGCGTAATCCGAACCGCTTTTCCGCAGGCCTTTAAGCTTTAAAACATTGTAGCCTTTTATCAGGGCGTTTGTACCCAGATCGATCTGCTTGTCGCCCGCTTTAATATTGATCTCCTTGCCTTTTCCATTCAGGGAAACGGATACCGTACTGCCGCTTTTCTGGCTCGTCAAGGGCAGGATCAACTGTGCCTGCTTCGCAGCTTTGATGGCGAAATAGACCGCGAATTCCGTGTTTTTATCCTGCCAGGTATTGATGCCATTGTCGGAAATCTCCTCGGTGGAGGTAGCGTTTATCTGAAAGGTATTGCCGCCCAAGGGGATGGTCATTTTGTTCGGATTGCTGGTGGCTTTAACGACTGGAATGCTCCTTTGAGCCAACAGCGCGCAGGCTGTGCCGAAGAAAAGTAGTGACAAGAGGTGCTTCATCATCATAATTGTGCCATTTCAAGTTAATTGTTGTAGCGCGCAAAACCAAACGAATGCGTGCGCTTCCCTTACACTGATTTGTCTTCCTGTAAGCAGGGCAACTCAGGATAAGGGAAGCGGGCGATGGTGAGGGCGGCTGGATAGTTGCGGAAAATAAGTATGTTTACAGGTAAAATACGTGTTTTTTTTCACCCTAAAATTTAAAATAAGATGCCCATTACAAAACTCCTAATAAGTTACGGCTTGACGTTTATTGTTTTTTTTATCGTGGATATGGCGTGGCTCGGCTTTATCGCCAAAGACCTGTATAAAAAATATCTAGGCAATTTGTTGAGCGACCAAGTCAATTGGACGGCAGCGATAGTGTTTTACCTGCTCTTTATCGTCGGCGTTTTTATTTTCGCCATTCTGCCTGCCGTTGAAAAAGACTCGTTGCGTTCGGCGATTGTGTTGGGTGCTCTTTTCGGCTTTTTTACGTACGCTACGTACGACTTGACCAACCTTGCGACCTTGAAAAACTGGCCCCTCCGTATTGTATTCATTGACATCATTTGGGGGTCTGTTTTGACGGGAATCGTCAGTACGGCGGGCTTTTACATCACCAAATATTTCTCCTAAACAATGGCCACTCTATTGATAAACTCGGCTTTGTGCATATTTATTTATGTTACGGTGTGGTTTTTTATCGCGCTTATTCAAAAGAGAAATGATGTGGCAGACATTGCTTGGGGATTGGGTTTTGTCGTCGTGAGTGCTTTTTGTTTTTTCTCCTATCCGCACACGCCCGTCGCCCTGCTGGTCTACGCGCTTGTGACGCTTTGGGGTGTGCGCTTGTCGGCGCATATCGGCTTGCGCAGTCGCGGAAAAAAGGAGGATTTTCGGTACCAAAAAATGCGGGCTGATTGGGGAAAAACGGTGGTGTGGCGGTCATTTTTGCAGGTGTTTGTGCTGCAAGGCTTTTTTATGTGGGTCATTAGTTTTCCGATTTTGGTGGCAAGTATCGCCGATTCCCCAACATTTAATGCCTTTTCAGCCGTCGGCGTATTGTTATGGATCATTGGTTTTGCTTTTGAAGCGATTGGCGATTATCAATTGTCGGTTTTTATCAAACAAAAGAAAAACAAAGGCGATGTTATGCAAACGGGTTTGTGGCAATACACCCGACACCCCAATTATTTTGGCGAAGTAGTGCTGTGGTGGGGCATTTTTATCGTCGTTTTGCCGCTCGACAACGGCGTTTGGAGCGTTTTTTCGCCCTTAATGATTACCTTTTTATTGCTCAAAGTTTCAGGTATTCCCATGCTCGAAGCTAAGTATAAGGACAACCCGCAATTTCAAGCGTATAAACGTAGAACAAGTGCGTTTTTTCCAATGTTGCCCAAATTGGAAGGTTAGTGGCGCGAATACCAAGTAACCTATATGTTACTTGGTATTCGCGCCACTAGGGCCGCAGGCATATCTAAACCCACCTCAGAACCCATTCTCATCGTACAAATACACCTTCCCTGCCGTAAACAACGGCCAATCATCCGTCCGAAAAGGAAAGGCCGGCAAGCCTTCTACATTGTACAGGTCTAAGGGGCCTGGATTATCGGCCCAGGCATACCGCACTGCCACGGGCTGTAGCACCTTGGGCGAAAACACCACCACAGCATCCCCTTCGATGTAGGCATTCGCCCAATGGTATTGCTTGTCCGCTCCGGCAATCGCAAAGCCCCGGAGAAAGCCAAACTTGTTTTTGGCGATCAGGCCGCCGCCAATCGAACGGAAAGAAATCCTGATTTTATTGCCTTCTACCTGCATGGATTGAAAAATGGGGCCTTCTGATACCAAAAGCTCTCCATAAGCAATCTTTCGGGCAGCCAATCCGAGCCGCATCCCAAGATCCAATTTGTTTCCCGGGTGGATGTTATCGGCTTCCCCGATATCGATGGCCGTGGCGACCGCTGTATTGGGCAGGGTCAAGGCTGTCATCTGGGCGGCGCGTAGTTCTGCCCATTCGCTTTCCACCGGCAGTGCTTGTTCGGGGTAATAATTGGCCAGTTGTACGACCAGGAAAGGGAAGTCGCCTTGGCCCCATTGTTGCCGCCAGTCTTTGATCATGGCGGGCAACAGGTCGGCATACTCGCCCGCCCGTCCAGCATTCGACTCGCCCTGGTACCAGATGGCCCCCTTGATCGCATAGGGTTGCAAGGGCGCGATGTTGCCGTTGTACAACAGCGTCGGGTGGGTGAAAAAACTGCCGTTTGGCACGTTGGGTTGGACAAATTTCGATGCGTTAATCTGCACGCCGGGTTTGTATTTCCATTTTCCCACCAGGATTGGATTGCCCCAAAACGCGTTGGTGTACATGCCGCCTTTATTGCCCACATCGAAAACGCGCACCACCAGCACATTCCCTTTTGGCTTTAAAATGTTGGCCGCGAAGAAGTAATTCCGCCAATTGCGGTTGCCAAAAGTCTCCCCGATTTTCACGCCATTCACCCAGGCAATGTCATAATCATCAATCTGGTTGAGTGCAATATTGAAGGTCTCCCCGTTGAAACCCTCCGGCAAATCAAATTCCCGTCGAAACCACACGGAGCCATCGTAATCAGGCAGGCCGGCGTCCTCCCAAAGGTTTGGGATGTTCATCTCTTTCCAATCGGAAACATCGGTGGACGGATCCTGCCAGTTCTGGATAATGCCCGGGTCGTTTTTGAAATAGTAGGCAGAATCCCACTGCATCCTGAACGTTGCCAGGTCGGCGTTGAGCTGTTCAAAATTTTTCCCCGGGACCTCCATTTTCTGCAACACCTCCTGAAACTGCGGGAAAGGCTTCAGCGCACCCGCCCGCATCCAGGTTTCAATGGAGGTAGCACCTAAGTTGCTGCTGATCAGCCCAATAGGTACTTTCAAATGTTCGTGTAAATCTCTTCCAAAGAGATAGCCTGTTGCCGTAAAACCGCGCACGGTCTCTACAGACGCCTTTTGCCAGCCCCCGCCTTTTACATCCTTTTTGGGCAAATAATCCAGGTCGAGGTCTACCCGAAAAACACGAATATCGCTGACCGTATCGCGGATGGAATCGGGCTTTATGCCAAATTCCCCCATGGTCCATTGCATATTGGATTGCCCGGTACAAAGCCACACCTCCCCAAAAAGAAGGTCTTTGACCACGAGGCTGTTTTTCCCGGTTACGGTCATATCAAACGGGCCGCCAGCCGGATGCGGGGCAAGTCGCAACATCCAACGCCCGTCCGGGCCCGTTTTCGTGGACAGTGTCTGACCCGCTATCCGCAGGGTAATCTTCTCGCCCGGACTCGCCCAGCCCCAAACCGGGACTTCCACATCCCGCTGCAATACCGCATGGTCGGCAAAAATTTTGGGCAAGGATACTTGCGCCTCGAGCCCCCCGCCAACAGCGAGAAAAAGGAATATCGCCAGGGCGGTTCGCAAGTTTATTGTAGTGTAAAATGACATGGTCAGCGCGTTAAAAAACCAGAAAAAAATTAAGTATGTGCAAACATACTGGTTTTGCTAAATATTGCGCTACTTTTACCCAAAAAGGAAGTTTTACATGAACAGCTATACACTTAAGTCGTTGAATTACAGACTGATAACTGCTTGTCTTCTCTTGATTCTGGGCGCTTGCAGCCCCAGAAATCAGTCCGCAATTGCCCCGAAGACGCCCGTCGATGCGGATCAAATTGCCTTGGTTTCGGGCGCCGATGATTGGGACAAATTGTTCCAGCGCAATACGGGCTGGTTCGGTGGCGATGGCATTTTTGCCGTCCCGATGGACGGTGCAGAATTCAAGCCGGCGACGGCGCAAACGAAGACGCTTTTTATTTTCAGCGACTCCGTTGTAGCGGATACGATCGGCGAAACCATCCTGCGAAAAGATTTTACCATGGTGCACAATTGCATCGCCTACCTGGATGGCGCCGAACCAGATCCCGCCAAATTCAAATTTTTTATCAACAAGGACAAAAAAGGGAATCCCACTTCGCTCTTTGCACCCAATACCCCGAACACCAAGCCCGGGGAATATTACTGGCTCGGCGACGGCTTCGTCAACGTAGAACTGGACAGCACCCTGTACATCTTCGCATACCCCGTGAAAGACACCATCATTCCAGGCGCTTTCTTTGAATTCGAACAAACCGGTGTCAACCTGATTGCCATCCCAAAGGGCAGTAAGCCGCCTTTCAGCAACCAGCGCCAGATAGAAACACCGTTTTTTTTCCCGATGGAAAACTGGAACAAAGCCACCATGGGCAGTGGCATCCTGGTGAATACCAGCTGGGCCGGCGCCCCGAATCCCGACGGCTACCTGTATATCATGGGGGCTGGCGGCACCAATGTCGGGCTCGTGTTGGCGCGGGTGAAGCCCAAAGAATTTGAACAATTTGACAAGTGGGAGTTCAACAATGGCACGGAATGGACCACCGATTATCTAAAAGCGAAACCAGTAACCCGCTTTGTTTCGAATGAAATGAGCCTCAGCCCCATGGCCGACGGGCGGTTTATCCTCGCGCATCAATATTTTGGCATGGACAATGAAGTCGCCGTGCAAATCGCAAAAAAACCGGAAGGGCCCTACTTCCCCTTGCACAAAGTGTGGCATTGCCGGGAGTGGGAAAAAGACCTGGATTATTTCAGCTACAACGCCAAGGGATTTCCGCACCTCTCCAAGCCGGGAGAATTGCTCATTGGCTACAACGTGAACTCCATGGATTTCTGGGCGGATATTCTCAAGGAGCCCCGACTTTGTCGCCCCCGTTTTTTTCGCCTGAAATTATAAACCAAGCCAACCGGGATTATGAAAAGAAAGCTACTATTTTTCCTGAGCACCTGCCTGCTGCTGCACTTGAACGCCCAGGAACAGCAGGCCCCCGACAACCTTTTCCCGATACGCTCTGCCCGCTATGCGCAGGGTTTTGTGGGCATTGTCGCGGGTCAGGAACTGGACTACCCGCCCGTTTTACAAAAAGGAAAATTAGCCCTGATGGTGGCGCCGGGCACCAAGCCCATCCTTTTTGAAACCGCGCCATTGCTCCAGGGAAATGAGGCGCTGGTCACCTTCGTCTGGGAAGCGTCTTTCTCTATGCCCGATGGCGCGGCTTTGGCCCAATTCGATTGTTCGGTCAACGGGGAAAAACGATTTTCTTTTACCCGCCCCCGCAACGGCGCAGCAAAAAACTGGATGCTTAAAAATGACGGATACGAACTGTCCTTCATCGCATCTGACCTGAAAGATGAAAATGGAAGCATTTTCGGCTATCAATTTTTGACCATCCCGCGGCGGAATTTTCCTGCTGGTAGAGCCTTTACCATAGGCATTTCCACAGAAACAAGCGGCCTTCCCGATGCCTATACCGCGTATCAGAACGACGTGCACCATTCGTTGCAAGTGCTGTCTTTACAAGTATTGAAGCGGGACAATGGCGTGTTGAAACAACCCGTTTATTGCGAATTTACCCATATCGGCGCGCCGGTTTCGGCGACAGTGCTGTTGGATGGCGAAAAGCAGTTGGATTGTACCCTGCACCTGGGATTGAACAAGTTTTTTATCTGGGTAAACCAGGTGACGATGCCGCGCCCCGTCACGCTGGAACTCGTGCCGGAAGGCCAGGAAAGCCCTTGGAAGCAGGTAATTACCCTTAAACCAGTACGCCAATTTGAGGTCTACTTCCTTCCCCATTCGCACGTGGACATCGGCTTTACCCACCAGCAATCCGAAGTGGAACAGTTGCAATGGCGCAACATCGAGCAAGGCATTGCCTTGGCTAAAAAAACCGCAGACTACCCCGAACGCGCCCGATACAAATGGAATGTGGAGGTGCTTTGGGCGGTAGAAGGATACCTGAAAAATTCCCCGGATAGCACCCGGGAAGCCTTTTTTACGGCGGTGAAAAATGGCTGGATCGGATTGGATGCCCTCTACGGCAGCGAGCTGACCGGACTGCAACGCCCCGAAGAATTGATGCACGTCACCAATTTTGCCAATCAACTGGAGCGGGAACAAGGCATTCTAATACAATCCGCTATGATCACCGATGTGCCAGGGTACGCCTGGGGCATTGTGCCGGCGCTGGCAGAAAACGAGGTCAAATATTTTTCCATTGGCCCCAACCACATGCCGCACAAAGCGCACGGCGGCTATCAGGTAGGCCATACCTTCGAGGCCTGGGGCGATGTTCCGTTTTACTGGGAAGCTCCATCGGGCAAAAACAAAGTGCTGTTTTGGATGACCCGGCATGGTTATTCCTGGTTCCACGACTGGCTGCTGGGCAAACTCCGCCACACCGACGGCACGCCCATTTTGAAATTCCTCGGCGAACTGGACAACGAAAATTACCCCTACGACATGGTGCAAATCCGGTACACGCTCGGCGACAATGGCGGGCCCGACGTCGATATGCCGGAATTTGTGCGGGAGTGGAATGAACAATACGAATTCCCGAAATTCCGCATCGCGACAACGGCGGAGATGTTTCGGGACTTTGAGCAACAATACGCCGACAAAATACCCACCCATCGGGGCGATTTCACACCGTACTGGGAAGATGGCGCGGCCTCCTCTGCGCTGGAAACGGCCACCAACCGAAATACCGCCGAACAACTCGTACAAGCGGAAACGCTCTGGGCCATGCTGGGCAAAAAAGCGTATCCCGCTGCCGAATTCGACGAGGCATGGACGAATGTCCTGTTGTTTTCAGAGCATACCTGGGGGGCCTATTCCAGCAAATCCGATCCCGACCAGGATTTTGCGGTAAACCAGTGGAAGGTAAAAAAAGGCTTCGCCGACAACGCCGACCGCCAGGCCAAAACGCTGATAGACCAGTCGTTGCAGAAAATAGCGGCGGCGGGTGAAAACGTGAGCCCCTTTCTCGTTTTCAACACCACTTCCTGGGAGCGCTCGGAATTGGTCAAAATTCCAGCGGAATGGAACGCGGCGGGATTTACTGTCACCAACGAGCAAGGAAAAGCATTGCCCACCCAAACCCTGGCTACCGGAGAATTAGCCTTTGTGGCCAACAAGATTCCCCCCATCAGTGCGGTGCGGTTTAACATTAAAAGACAAAAAAAAATAAAAGCGGTCGCCGCAAGCGTGCAAGCGAAGGACTTTACCCTGACGAACGAATTCCTGACCCTCACCCTGGCCCCCAACGGCGCCATTGCGAGCATCCGGCACAAAGACATTCCATTTGAACTGGTTGACACCGCCGATACGTACGGTTTCAATGAATACTGGTACACGGGAAAGGATGCTGCCAACCCGCGCCGCAGCAGCAACGCCGTGATAAAAATAAAGGAGCACGGCCCGCTCGTCGCCTCATTTTTAATTGAGTCGGAAGCACCGGGCGCCAACGCGTTTTCCCGGGAAATCCAACTGTATGCGGGTATTAACCGCGTTGATATCACCAATTTTGTGGACAAAAAAAAGGTGCTCGACGACGAGAACCTGCGCTTTTCTTTTCCCTTCCATGTCCCCGACGGCAAAGTTAAGATCGACCTGGCCTGGGCGCTGATGGAGCCTGAAAAAGACCAGCTCAAAGGCGCCAACAAGAACTTCTTTTGCGCCCAGCATTTTGTGGACATATCGAATCGCAGCGCCGGCATCACCTGGGCCAACCTCGATGCTCCCCTGGTAGAAACGGGCGAAATGCAGGGGCAACGCTGGATGAGCAACCTCGCCACGGAGCCCTGGCTAAAAACCTGGCAACCCAGCGAACGCTTGTTTTCCTGGGTCATGAACAACGTGTGGTTCGTCAATTACAAGGGCTATCAGGAAGGTCCCGTGTCGTTCCGATATGCGCTGCGCCCGCACCAGGCCTTCGACAGCGGGGAGGCCAAAAAATTCGGCATCGGGCTCACGCAACCGCTCGTGCTCGTGCCCGTTGGGGCGGGGCAAAAGTCGCTGCCTTCCTTGCTCCGCCTCGTGGGCAGTGCCTCGGTGGTGGTGACGGCTTTAAAACCGCTCCGGGAAGGCGATGGCTTCCTGATCCGGCTTTTCAACGCTTCCGATAAACCGGCAAAGACTGCTATTAAATGGGGAAAGCAAAAGCCCGCCCTTATGTTTTTAAGCAATCAAAAAGAGAAAAGTCTTGCGCCTTCCAACGGGAACTTTGATCTTGGCCCCTGGGAAATCATTACCTTAAAATGTACTGATTGAATTTTTAAAACACAAGCCATGAGTCCTTTCCGATTAGACAATAAAGTAGCGGTCATCACCGGCGCCGGCAGCGGGATCGGGCGCAGTATGGCCGAAGTTTTTGCCGCCAATGGCGCGACCGTTCATGTCCTCGATTTGAATGAAAATGCTGCCCGCGAGACCGTAGCCCTTATTCTTGAACAAGGTGGAAATGCCTTCGCGCACGCCTGCGATGTGTCGGCACAAGCGGAGATGGTCGCGCTGATGGACAAGATACAGCGCCAAAATCCCATCAGCATCCTGGTCAACAACGCCGGTATTGGTTTTGTCGGCAACCTGGAACAGACCACGGAAGCGGATATGGATCGGCTTTTTCGGGTCAACGTCAAGGGGGTGTACAACGGCATGTTTGCGTGCGTCCCACACCTGAAAGCCAATGGCGGCGGCGTGATCCTAAACACGGCCTCTGTGGCCTCCACGGTGGCATTGGCCGACCGGTTTGCCTACGGCATGACCAAGGGCGCCGTGCTGACGATGACCTATTCCGTGGCCATGGACTATCTAAAAGACCACATTCGCTGCAATTGTATTTCCCCGGCGCGGGTGCATACCCCGCTGGTGGATGCTTACCTGGCCAAAAACTACCCCGGCCGGGAAAAAGAAATGTATGACACTTTAGCTAAAACCCAACCCATTGGACGCATGGCAAAACCCGAGGAGGTGGCCAACCTGGCGCTGTTCCTTTGTTCGGACGCCGCCGCATTCATCACCGGATGCGATTATCCGTTGGATGGTGGGTTTATAAAATTATCAGCAGGATGAAATTATTAAGATTTGGCCCGGCAGGGCAGGAGCAGCCCGGCCTCCAGTTACCCGATGGCCGACGCATCGACGCGAGCGGTTTCGGTGAAGATTACGATGAAAAGTTCTTCGCTTCGAATGGTTTGGTTCGTTTGCAGCATTGGTTGGAAATCCACGAAAAAGACTGTACTGCAATACCCTCCGCGACGCGGCTGGGCCCCTGCATCGCACGGCCTTCCAAGATCATCTGCATTGGCCTCAATTACGCCAAACACGCCCAGGAAAGCGGCATGACCCCGCCCGAAGAGCCCATTATCTTCTTCAAATCAACCACCGCGCTCTGCGGCCCCGATGATGATTTGATCATTCCAAAAGGCAGCGAAAAAACAGACTGGGAAGTGGAGCTGGCCTTCGTCATCGGCAAGCAGGCAAGCTACGTAGCAGAAGCCGATGCCTGGGACTACATCGCAGGATATGCCCTGCACAACGACTACAGCGAAAGAGCTTTTCAACTGGAACGGGGCGGACAATGGGTGAAAGGGAAAAGTTGCGATACGTTTGCACCGCTTGGCCCTTTTTTAGCCACGAAAGAGGAGATCCCCGACCCGCACAACCTCGCGCTGTGGCTGAAAGTCAATGGCGAGACCATGCAACATTCCAATACCGCCGATTTAATCTTCAATCTTCCCACCCTTGTCAGTTATATCAGCCAGTTTATGACCCTGATGCCGGGCGATGTTATTTCCACCGGAACCCCTTTCGGCGTCGGTCTGGGATTTAAGCCTCCACGCTACCTGAAGCCGGGAGATGTGGTGGAATTGGGGATTGAGGGGCTGGGGGCTGCGCGGCAGAAAGCGGTGGCGTATGCTGGTAAGGTAGACGCATGAACCGCGCGTAAACTCATAACTTATCAAGCAGAATCCTAGCAACCGGATACATTCTATGTGTCGGCTCGTACCAAGGCGACTTGCGGTACACCCAGTCTAGTTGCTGGCTGGCGCTGGCGGCAAATTCGGGTTCAGCGGCGCGTTTGGCATCCAGTTCGGTTCTTACTGCCGGATTGTCTTTGAGGAATTGTGCCGCGAGGTCTTCGAAAACATACGCCGAAAAATATTCCTTTTGCATCAGTATAGGCTCGAAGAAATTCCAGGCAAACCAGGAGTCTGGCGCGTTGGGCTCCAGCGTTTCCATCAGGTAACGGTTGGCATTTTGGTTGGTGTAGATGATGATGTCGCCTGCGTCAAACTTGCGTTTCAGTGTTTTTTTCTCCAATTGTACTCCGTGGTGGTAGTAGTGCCCTTCCCAAGCGTTGCGGGTTTTGAAATCGCCGATGAAATAGGTTTCTGTTTCCACTTCAATTGCCTTTTCGAGGGTTTTCATTTCCACGCCGTTTAGCTTCAGGCGCTCTATCACGTTTTCCCAAGCTTGTGGAATGATGTAGGCCACTGGTTTTTCTACATTGACGGATGGCTTAAAGTAGTTGTAATAGGGAATGGTTTTCGTGTATGGTTCCGTGCGGTCGTACCATAAACGGGGTAGTCCACTCACTTCTGAGGGTTTGTATTTGGCAGCGTATCCATTGAAAGTGATGGAATCGGTTTTCATTTGATCCATCGCAAAGTCAAGATCGAATGTTGGCTTCGTGCGCGTGCGTTCGAAGGCAGCAGCGCGAGCTTTCCCGATGGAGTCCGCTTGCTCCACAACAAAATGCAGCACCACTTCCATGAAAGCGTACGTGCTCCATACGCGATCTTTGAACGGTTTTAGCATGTGCGTTTCGGGCATAAATCCGATGGTATTCCAGAGGGCGGCATAGCCCGTGGAGTAGCGGCCGTAGTCGCAAAAACCAACAATGCCAGCATCAGGGGTTTCGGCGGGCGAGTCCACGTAAGGAATCATTTCCCAGCCTTTTTTGGCCATATTGCTGTACAATTCAGGCAGCATGGTTTGTTCTAAAAACTGTCCGAGCGGGGCCTCCAGTTTGTTGTGCTGGGTGGCAATAAGCGTCATCGTGTATTGGTAATCTGCGCCATTGCTGGTATGATTGTCCACAAAAACATCGGGGCTCCAGGTCGTGAAAATCTGGTTGAAAGCCTTGGCATTGCGCGAGTCGCATTTCAAAAAATCGCGGTTGAGGTCGTAGTTGCGGGCATTGCCCCGAAAACCATAAGACTCCGGGCCATCCTGGTTGGCGCGAGTATAGGAATTGCGGTTGAGGCAGCCGTCGATGTTGTACACCGGAATGCAAACAATCACCACTTTTTCCAGTAATTTTTTCAACTCCGGTTTCAGCAGGTAATCGCGCAGCAGCATCACCGTGGCATCTATGCCTTCCGGCTCCCCTGGGTGTATGCCGTTGTTTATCAATAATATACGCCGCCCTGACTGCCGAATTTTTACCGGATCAAACTCGCCGTCGCCCGACAAAATCGCCACGTGCATCGGTTCACCAACATCGGAACTGCCCATGGTTGTGAGTTTAAAAATACCCGGGTTTGCTGCCGCTAATTTCTCATAACAGGCAATCGCCTCGTGATAGGTCAGCGTTTGGTTGTCGTTTTTTTCAAACGGAATGGTAAAGTTTGACATCTTAGATGGTTGTATGTTTTTGCTGCAGGCAGCGAAGATCAAGAGGGCGGCAAGCAGGCGCATTTTCGTTGATGGTTGTTTGTTGATAGTTGTTAGTTGCTCGTTGCTCGTTGTTTGTTTCCGAGCGCTTAGCTTTTTCGTTGCTCGTTTTAGACAGAAAAAATACCGTGTATAGCGTGTGTGTTTTTTTCAAAGTGCGGGTGTCATGCTTGGCTTTCAATAGCCTTCTAAGCGCAGCGTGTCATTCCGAGCGAAGCGAGGAGCCTGATATTTGGCATTGTTGTTCCTCAGGTTCCTCGCTTCGCTCGGAATGACACGCTCCCTGGGAAAATAAGTTTATATTTCAACTCCAACGAAAAGCAAACTAACAACAAACAACTATCAACGAACAACAAACAACTATCAACGAACAACTACAACGTCCCGCGCAGCTCCTGTTCCCGCTCAATAGCCTCAAAAAGCGCCTTAAAATTCCCTTTGCCAAAAGACTTTGCGCCTTTGCGTTGGATGATTTCAAAAAACACTGTCGGGCGATCCTGAATCGGTTTGGTGAAAATTTGCAGCAAATAGCCGTCTTCATCGCGGTCGACGAGGATATTCATGCGTTTGAGGTCTTCAATGCTTTCGTCTATTTTTCCGACGCGCTCTAGTACGTCTTCGTAGTAGTTGTCCGGTACGTATAGGAAGTCCACGCCATTGTCGCGGAGTAGGCCAATAGTGGCCATAATATCATTGGTCGCCACAGCGATATGCTGTACGCCGGCGCCTTTGTAGAAGTCGAGGTATTCGTCGATTTGGCTGCGTTTCAGGCCCTTGGCGGGTTCGTTTATAGGAAATTTGACGTAGCCATTGCCGTTGCTCACCACTTTGGACATGAGCGCTGTGTATTTCGTGGAAATGTCTTTGTCGTCGAAAGTAATGAGCAATTTGAAGCCCATCACGTCCTGGTAAAATTTCACCCATGTATTCATAGCGCCCAGTTCTACATTGCCCACGCAGTGGTCGACGTATTGAATGCCAACGGATTTGGAAGGATAAGCATTGGTGCGGGCGATAAAACCAGGCATAAAAGCACCCTTGTAATTGCTGCGCTCTACAAAGGTGTGGATGGTGTCGCCATAAGTATGGATGGCGGCAAGTTTCACTTCACCGTGCTCGTCGTGGATCGTTTTGGGCGGAAAAGCTGATTTGGCCCCGCGTTCAACGGCGGTATGGTAGGAATACTCCACATCATCCACCCAAAGGGCCAGCACTTTTACGCCATCGCCATGCAGGGCGACGTGCTTGGAAATTTCGGTATCGGGATGCAGGGAAGACGTGAGCACGATGCGAATCTTGTTTTGCTGCATCACGTAGCTTACACGGTCGAACACCTTTGTTTCGGGGCCGCAGTAGGCTACCATTTCAAAACCCAGCGCGGCTTGGTAGTACATCGCGCTTTGTTTGGCGTTTCCCACATAAAATTCGAGGTGATCGGTGCCGTTCAGGGGGAAGGTGTCGGGGGCAAAAGTGGCGGGGGCAGGCTTGATAAGGACTTCCATGGTATAAACTGAGTGTAAAAATGTGAGCGGAGTGGCAATTGGTGCTGCAAAAGTAAGCAACCTTGGGGCTATTGGACGAATGTGTGGCCAATCAATCGAGTGTAAATAGAGACTGTCTCGAAGTGCTTGGAAACGGTACTAGCGTATGTATAAAAGTCAAAACCGCGCTAAAATAAGTTGTCAGAGCAGTTGTGCCAATTTTGACCCATGTTGGAAACCAAACAGTTGCGTCATTCCGAGCGAAGCGAGGAACCTGATAATATAGGGCAGCCCAGGTTCCTCGCTTCGCTCGGAATGACACATCTTCTTAATATTCAGTGTAATTTAATGTTTGCGCCTACCAATGTCAAGATGTGCACATACGCATGGCTTTTAGGCCGCGAGTCCAAGGCCATTGATAAAAAAGAAGCATGAAACCAATTCGAAAGACTACTTACCCGCTCCAGCCTGAAAAGCAACCCCGTTGTAGATATCCTTCAATGCAAGGCGCAAGCCCAACGCCGACACAGGGAAATCCTCGTCAGCCTTCAAGTAGGTACTAGCTTCCCATTCGCCGCCAGCGTTTTTAGAACGAACTTCCACCCATACCTTTTCAGAATCTACGAGGATATAGTGCTGCAATGGCTCGATACTTTTGTAGCGTAAAAACTTATCTACCTGATCCTCCAGGCGCGAACTCTTGGATATTACTTCGAAAATGATACTGGGATATTTCTTGATGTATTTGTCTTCCAAGTCTCTGGGATCAGGAGCTACCATTACATCAGGGTAGGTATAGTCAGTAGAAGCTAAAATCTGAGCTTTCACGCTCTCGGTATATACCTTCAGCTCAGGAAGCAAGTGCTTTAATGCGTTTTTTATATTAAAGCAGATTTCATTGTGGTCATCGGTTGTTCCGGGCATAGGGTAAAGTGTTCCGTTGATGAATTCGTGACGGATTTCAGCGCGTTCTTCAAAAGCAATGTATGCTTCAACGCTCATGGGAAATTTCGTTCCTGTTAATACACCTTCTTTCATGTCGTAAAGTTTGTTCTACAAAGATACATCCAGATGTTCAACCGCCAAAGCTTTCCTTGAAGCAGACCAAGCGAAATGCCAACTTGGAACCTGAAACCTTGAAACCTGAAACCTTGAAACTTGAAACCCCATTTTCAAGAAATCCCCCGCTCCGGCACCTTGCCTTGTACCCCCTTAAAATAATTCCAGATGTGTTCCATATCCGCAGCCTCATCATCCGTTGGGTAAAAAAGCACTGGATCAAAAAACACCTCTTTTTTGGCAAAATCAAACTTGCAGAGGCATATCGGGGAGCCAGAAAGTCGGGCAATATGGTAAAACCCCGTTTTCAGCTTATCCACTTTTTTCCGCGTCCCTTCTGGGGCAATGACGAGGTGAAATCGTTTTTCCCGTTCAAAAGCCTCCACTGTAGCCGACACGAAGTTGTGGTTGGTACTGCGGTCTACCGGAATACCGCCCCACCAACGGAATAAAAAGCCGAAAGGTCCTTGAAACAAGGTGTGCTTCCCAACATAATTTGCATTGCAACGCCCAGCGCTGTTTACCAGTACACCGAGGGGAAAATCCCAGGTAGAGGTATGCGGCGCGACGGCCACCACTACTTTCGACAGATGATGCGGGTACTGACCGGTTATTTTCCAGCCTACCAGCCAAAGTATAAAACTGCTAATCCAACGGAACATGTTTGGTGCTTTTGAATGCAAGGATGCCGCGAAGGTAAGCAGCATGTTGGGAACAAGTCGTGTACTTTTGCAGCATGACTGACAAGCTCCGCGCCTATTTTTACCTGCACTTCTGTGTGTTTTTATGGGGCTTCACCGCCATATTGGGCAAGCTTATTTCCTTGAAAGCGGTGCCATTGGTGTGGTGGAGGGTTTTGTTGGCCACGTCTTTCCTGCTTTTATTGATCCCAAAAAAACAATGGAGCGGACTTAATCGCAGTGTTTTTCAACGGTTATTTGTGATTGGCTTGTTAGTGGGGCTACACTGGCTTTGTTTTTACGGTGCCATCAAGCTTTCCAACGCCTCCATCGCGGTAGCGACCATGGCGACCACCTCCTTTTTTGCCGCGCTGATAGAACCGATCCTGCTCAAGAAAAAAATGAATTGGTACGAACTGGGGCTGGGCATTTTGATTCTGCCGGGTATGGCGCTGGTGGTGGGCAACATCGATTGGGATATGCGTATTGGATTCGGGGTAGGTGTTATCGGTGCGTTGCTGGGGGCCCTATTTTCATCGCTGAACAAAAAGGTGTTGGATAACATGCCACCGCCGCCGCTGGTAATCACCTTTGTGGAGCTGTTTGCGGCCACTTGTATTTGTTCGCTCATTTTGCCCTTCATGTTGTGGCAATCGCCGGAAACCCAGGTGCTGCCTTCCGCCCAAGACTGGATATGGCTTTTGGTGCTGGTCTTGGTTTGTACCTTGCTGCCATATTACCTCTCTTTGCAGGCAATGCGCCATATTTCGGCCTTTGCAACCAACCTGACCATCAACCTTGAGCCCGTTTATGGTGTTCTACTGGCAGCATTGCTGTTTCGGGAAGATAAAGACCTGAACCCCAACTTTTATTTGGGCATGTTGGTCATCCTGGTTGCGGTGTTCAGCCACCCTTTTTTGAAGTATTATTTCGAGAGAAAGGGGGAATAAAAAAAACCTCTGTGTTTACCCTCTGCGAAACGCTGTGCACCTCTGTGGTGAAACACTACCTGACAAACAAAGACTATGCTTTTAAAATGGCTTTTCACCTTGCTGGCAATAATATGGCTCTACCAGGCCATCAAACCCTTTTTTGTCTCCAAGCCCCTTCCCCCGAATCCAAACAAAAAATCAAAAATTCAGCGCCGCGACGATGACGACGATGGTGATTACATTGATTACGAAGAGATTAAATAAACCGCAATGCTCGACATACTGACAAACAACGAATGGTTTATCGCTTGCAACAAACCCTCGGGCATTGCTTCGCAGCCAGACAAAACGGGCGACGAGTGCTTGCTCGACATGGCAGAAAGGCATTGCCGGCGCACGATGCACTTGGTCAATCGGCTCGACCGGCCCGTAAGCGGCATTGCGCTATTTGCCAAAACCAAAGCGGTGATGACGATGCTGACCGATCAGTTTCGAAACCGGTCTGTAGAGAAAATTTACCTGGCCGTTGTGCAGAACGAGCCGCCACAGGAATCTGGCACACTGGTGCATTTTCTCTCGAAAAATCAAAATAAAAACATCGCCTTTGCCCATATTGAAGAGCAGCCCGACACCGAGCGTTCCGAGCTTGAGTACAAGGTTATCAGCAAAAGCAAAAACTATTTTTTATTGGAAGTTCAGCCTGTAACGGGCAAGCACCACCAAATCAGGGTGCAATTGGCGGCCATCGGTTGCCCCATCAAAGGTGATGTAAAATACGGTGCCCGGCGCGGTAATTCCGACCGTTCCATCCACCTTCATGCCTGGAAATTATCGTTTGAGCATCCCATGTCGGGCGAGCTCATTGAAATAGAGGCACCGGTGCCAGAGGATGTGGTGTGGAATGCGTTGTTGAATCCGAGCGAAGCCAATGCCGCCGAAAAAACGCAACCGTAAAAGCGGAAAGTTGCCTACCACGGAAGATACTGACCATCTTTTTGCTCAAAAACACGCCAACCTGCTGCTTTTAGCTCATAAACTTTGTTAATGGGCATCCAACTGTACGCTGTAAATCCCGTTTAAAACATAGCCTCTATATAATGTGGGTCATTAAAAATCAATATTTTACTCGGTTCCTGACTGTTTTCACGTGCCAATTCTTTTAGCCCTTGCACCCAAATCGGGTTAGTTTCTCTGGTTGAAAAAACCTTGGTTCGTTCTATGGAATACCGGATAGGCAGTATCAATAATGCCAACCATATCACTCGAATAAGCACTCCGGAGAAATTCAATTTCTGGTGTTTTTGAAGTATAAACCGCATACAAAGTTGGCTTCAAGGGGTGGAGCAACAGGTTTTTGGCAACAAGGGCATGGTACCGCTCATCCCATTCATGCAAATAGGAATCAGTGCTGCATAACCAAATACGCAGGGCAGCAGCCAGGATGACAATAGCTGCCAGCCAGAGGATATTGCTTGATTTTGCTGCTGAAAACCACCTGATTTTTTGCATGTAATTGCCTTCCTGAAAAACGAAATCATCCTTTCCAAGTACTTCAGTAAGGATATAATTGGAGCCATGTTCCAGCGATTATCGGCTACGTTTTTCAACAAAAAAGGGAGCGCGAAAGCGCTCCCCCAATACTGCTGTTTATCGTTCCGATTCGGAAAAATTCGTTGTATATCGCTTAATCCAGCGACTGATTTGCTTTCTGCGAAGCTGCCACCATCAATTGATATTCTTGTGGTGTCAGGTTGTCCATGCAGAAATTGATCGGGTTGATCGGGTTTCCTTTGTAGTGTACTTCGTAGTGCAAGTGCGGGGCGGTAGATAGCCCTGTATCACCAACTTCGCCGATCTTCTGGCCTTTGGTAACCTTCTGACCCACTTTGGCCGTAATGCGGCTCATGTGTCCGTACAAGGTTTCGTAGCCGTATCCATGGCTGATTTTCACACAATTGCCGTAGCCCTGGTGCCAGCCGGTTTCTACCACGACACCATCGCCAGGCGCCTGGATGGATGTGCCAACGCGGGCAGGGAAGTCGAGGCCAGCGTGGAATTTCTTGAATTTATAAATTGGGTGGATGCGGTAACCGAAACCGGAAAGGGTACCGATGCTTTTTTGCAATTTGTCTTCCCGCACAGGTTTTACGCATGGGATGGAAGACAGCATTTTCTCCTGATTTTTGGCGAGATTCTGAATAGTATCCAATGATTTGCTTTGAACGGACAATTGTCGACTAAGCAGGTCGATCTTACCTAAGGCATCTCCTATAGAAAGGCTGCCATATTTGAAGGCTTCAAGCTCAGGGTGTGCTTCGTGGCCACCTACGCCAGCAGACCAGATATCCTGATCGATCGGATCCATACCGAATACCATGCGGTGTACATTGGCATCGCGATCCTGAATATTGCCGAGCACTTTGGACATAACGCCCACTTGCTCACTCATTTGTTTGTATTTGGATTCCATTTGCCCTATTTCCCGCATGAGATCCGCTTCGCGCGGCGAGGGGAAAACAGTGTAAAAAACAGAAAGCATGGCAAGCGAGGTGACGGTCACGACGGAGAAAAAGCCGAAGGCTTGCCAGATGCGGGTTTTTATTGGTACGACTACTTTTTCGTAGGTAAGGGTATGAATGTTGTAAATAAACTTTTCTTTCCTGCCCATAAAGGTTGGTGTTTACCAGGCGAATCATCGATTGCCGTGCCTCAAAATGTTGAACAATCTACAGCGGAAACAACGAGTGGATTATTTTGACGGGTTACTCGTTTTGCGCTGTGATTTTCCTGGTTGGTTATTATTCGCCTTCAAAAAGCGATGGTACTTGAGGAAAAGAGGCGCACAAAGTTAGAGAACGCTTACCTGATAACAAATTATTTTTTAATAATTCGTATAAAAAGCGTCTTTAAACACTAAAATCAGTCAAAACTTGTAAAATCCCTTGCCAAAAACGGCCTTTGCCGCATAAAAATTGGCCTGCATTGTCTCCGAAATAGTCGGTTTTTTGGAGCGGGAGTGGAGGACAAACAAACGGCGAATATTTGATATTTCTAAACAACCATTTATCTTTAACATTTAACCGCTGCTTTGGCCTGCTGCTGCTTTGCCTCAAGCTGTCAGCCATCAGACAAATCAAGGATCATAATTTTCTGCCATATTTTGGCCGACAATCCCTGGGTCAGTGATTCCAGGTCATTTACTGCATTGAGTACAATGGGGTCGTCCACATTTTGAGCAAATAGCGCCCCTATTTTAGCATTGAGCGACAATATTTCGGCACAATAGTCCAGGTAGCGAATAAGTTCTTCCCGACTCATTACCCTGACGGGCGAGGATTCGGTATCCAATATTTTTACCAACTGATGGGAGGGATCTTTGGTGAGCTGGTGCATGTCGATAATATGCGCCACGCTGCGCAAATTGTGCAATGCCTTGAGCGTCGAGCCACGCTTTAGGCGCGATTCCAAGCCTGCCAGGAAATATAGGGCCAGGCCGAGAAAAATCAACTCGTTCACCACCGATTCGCTGGCTTGTAGCAACTCTGCCATACCCTCCGTTCCGAATTGAAAATTTTGGATCACCTGGTAGGAGGCAAAAGAAAAAAGGCCGAGGAGTAACAGCACTGCCAAAATGGCAATAATTCTGACAGGCCAGATCGGAGCTGCCAGGTTACCAGCCATAACTTCGGAGCGAACAGCCAAATGGTGGAACTCCTGACAAACTTTTGACAGCCCGGAATCGGGAAAGCGCTCCTCAACGCGCAAGCAAAGCCGATCTATGGTATTCAGAATCGGTTCGGCGCGAAGCACGGTATAGCGTTCAGTCACTTTTAATTCGTGGCTAAAAGGAAACAGCCATTCCCGGAAAGTCATGCTTAATTAACAGAAAAAACTGGTGCGTAAGGGTTGGATGCGTTGTAAAACGTGAGCTCACTGATCTTCATCTTCATATATCGGGTCAGTGGAAGGCCCTGCACCATCTCCAGAAGTTCGGCTTCTGAGCTGGCAGCAAATACGACCCAAAGTTTCGAGTGTTCGAGCGAAAGGGAATAATTCAGGATCTTTCCTTCGCCAAGCAAGCGATTTACGGCATTGCGTTGACGTGGAATATTGGTGACAAATTCTTCGGGCAATTCGGTTGGCAGCGTAAAATCTACCATGTACTGCATCAGATTATTTCCCATGGTGTTTGTTTAATGGTTTTGGGTAAAATTGAAAATATTCGGGGGTGGGTGTGGTATCGAATTGATTGTTAGCAATATTAACGGTCAAAAATCGTGCAAAGTTTTTAAATGGCAGGTTAAATTAGACTAAAATACCAGCCGCACCTTTTGGGCCACATCCAAACAGCCTGCAGCTCAATAATGATGGATACGAATACAACACAAAAAACACGGGTTTCCACGAACAAAATCGTGAAAACCCGCGCCATTCGTTCCCGCTGCGTCCCTAAACCCTACTCTATTTTTGCATAATTTAAGGAAAACGATTCCATAGGCCGTGAAGACGATCCGGAAGTTTGATAGCCGCTAACAAGAACATCTTTCAATTTGTAGGTAAGATATTCATCACTTCCGGCTTTTCTGACATGAAGGACTGCCTTTTTAATATGCTTGCCCTGTACTGCCAAACGCTGAATGGCGGGAGAGGCCGTCGCCGTTCTGACGCGAGAGATATTGACGGAAGTTTGATTTGAGCCCCATGTAAAGGACTCGATTTTTATTTGTCCACCATCCCGTGCCTCTCCTTGGATCCCGTCAATTTCCAGGAAGTAGTCCGAGGCTAATACTGTTTTTGAGTTCGAGGCAAGATTTGAAAGCGTGAAAGAACTGCCGACAAAAGCGATGAACAAGGCGAATGCGAATTGAAAATTTTTCATTGTTTAAATTTAAAAGGTTTGAAAATTGATTGTTTATATACTGTGTTGTGCATTGGAAACATGTACCCATTGGATTGGAATTATTTTTCTCGTGCGTCTTTGGAAGAAACAGACATGTCCTCTAACCCGCCCCAACCAATGCTGGCACCGGGCTCAATTTCTGGACGGGCTTCGACGCTGTTTTGAGTTGGCGCTTCGGTCGGCCAGATACCTAAATGGAGACACTGGTCAGTAACAAAATAGGTGCAAAAGTAAGGATAAATGCAACAAGTAGTAAAAAGGCCAACATGGTGCGATAGGAGAAAGAGAGGAACGTTTTCGTTGTTTTTCAGTATAATTTGGGGTGGTGAAATTGATGGGGCAAAGGTGCAGGCATCCGAAAAGGGAAAACACCGTAGAACTGCGTGTATCACTTACGCAGTTCTGCGTATTTTTGGAAAAAATACCTGGGCGACTAGAAGTACGGCGATGGTTTCAGCGTTCGGATCAACATGCGAAAATTGCTGTCCCAACAAGCTCGGAAGTTTTGGCGGCGGGCTTTGAAACTGGGTTCAAACAACCGGAAGCGATTGCGCTTTACTTGAAAAACGGCTATGTTCGTATCCCGAATTATGGTCAGTATGTGGGGGTGGAGAACAGTTTTTGTTTGGAGAAGGAGCTGTGAGGTGTCGTTTAGCCTTCATCATACCTTTCGCGCTCAAAGGGGTTGACTAGCTCGAGCCCTGAAATCTTTGAGAAATCTGTTGTGTTTCGCGAAAGCAAAGTAAGCTTGTGTGAGAGTGCCGTGGAAGCAATAATTGCATCTGGAAGTTTGGTCTTTGGCCATTTTCTGCGAAGACCAATCGCTATTTCTACAATTTCATCTGTCAAATTGAGCAAAGGAAGGTCATTGATAAACTGCCGAGCCTTTAGTTCCTCTTCAACAAAAGAAAACTCCCACCCAAGTATTTCCATTTTAGAAATTACTGACAAATGGCTTGTACCCGAATCGAGGGCAGACTGAACATAGTTTCGAGCCTCAGGGGAAAGCTTCGCATCAAGAAAATAGATGGCAATATTCGTGTCTAAGATAAATCCCGATCCCATTCTCTCCGAATTTCGTTAAGTTTGCTGTCAATATCTTCAACTGCCAGCCCAGTTTGAATGCTTCCCCAATATTTTGAAAAATCCCTCTTGGGTTTTTGCAAGTCGGGAGTTTCAGAAAACGCTTCCGATTGATTTTTGGGTTCAGCTATTACCTTAACACCAGGCAGCAATTGTAGGTATTTTAATATTAATTGTAATTCCTGCTGGCTTTTAACTTCAAGCGTTAAGTGCATAAAACGACGATTTTAGAGTACAAAAGTAAGCTATTCTTTGGCATAAACCAAGCTATGAATATCCCTTTATTGAGCCTTCTTAAATCGATGTGAAAATCAACTACGACAAATCCTAACACCTAGTGCCGCGTCCACCAGTTGGCGTATGAATCTGGCGGCCATATTTTCCCAAAGCAGCGATTAATAGCGCAACGCCAGGAACGTTCCTGATGATTCCAACGTTATGGGCTAAAATACATCCAAAAAGCAAATACCCAACACCTGTATCATGACAGCCTGGCCACCCCACCAACAACCCGATTTATCCATTTGCCCGCAACATTTTTGTTTCTTTTGGGACGCAGAAGGCGATTTAAAAGCATCCGGTTTTTATAAAAGCCCGGAAGAAGCCAGTAAAAACTTTGTAAAGATCACCAAAAGCCAATGTGGCTTTCAGTATGGCTGTTGTTCGAGAAATAAAGCAGAAAACGGCACTAAAGATTTTTACGAACCCTGTGAACCGGCACTCAAAAAAGCTGGATTGCCCGATTTTTATTTTAGTCCCCCGGCGTGGGAGCGATCAGCGGGGGAGAAGGAGATTTATGATGCATATTTTGGGATAAAGTAGCGTTTTTATACTTTTTTCTTTGACATGGATGAATATCGCAGCAAAGCAGTTGCTCCTCTTTAATTTCGATATTCAATACTAAACAGATGTGTCATTCCGAGCGCAGCGAGGAATCTGTGTTAGGATATAGAATCAGGTTCCTCGCTGCGCTCGGAATGACACATCTGTTTAGTATTCTATAAAATTCAAAGTTAGTGCCCGCCAAACGCGAAGCGTATGTACGTTGGCTAAATCAAGGACATAGCCCACTAAGGTCTACAACCACCTGAGTCAATAGTTTTCGCTTAAAAATCACTAAGACACTTTTGCTACCCATTTTTATTTCTATCCTGTTTGGGGGCTTGAGTCAACCGGCAAAGCGTACCCTGCTCGTGAGCGTCGGAGACCCGACATGCACACTACCGCACTCCCGACACCACCAACTTCCTCACCGCCAACTTTTCACCCACCCAAACCGTCACAAAATAAACGCTCGTGAGAGTCTGTGACCCGACCACGCTCGTGAGAGTCTGTGACCCGATATGTGCGCCCAACATCAGCTCAACACGCCGCGCCCCTGGCATCGCCACATACACCACCCGCCCCAACATATCCACCACCACAACCCTATCCATTACGGCATCACTTTCTATTTGCACACTGCCATTCGTCGGGTTGGGGAAAATAGACAAAGCGTTATTCTTCGCTAGTTCTAACGTGGCAGAAGTATTCGTAAACACCCCCGAACGATATTTAATGGTGCCCGTACCGCCATCCTGCCATACCACAAATATTTTCCCATCACCTACCGCCACATCACAATTGACGGCATTGGCCAAAGCAATGGTATCGTAAGCCGCCGGGAAACCTTGCGCTTTTTTGTTGGTAAAACGTAGCGCACACTGCTTGGCGCCGCTTACCGTCTGCACCCAGGCAATGGCCAGGGCATTGCCTTCGCCGGCAATGCGGGGGAAATTCTGTTGGGTCAGGCCTGGAAACAAACCTGTAAGTGGAATGCCTGCCGATCCATTTTGAGCGGTAACAGCCGTCTTGTTGTAATATACCAAGCTCTTGCCGCTGGCACCGTTCATAAAAGTGCTGTACATTGTATCGCCCAAAATAACCCCATCCGGCCCGGTTGAAGGGCAAGCAAAAATCTGCCAATTCTGCTGGTCGATATTAAGGCCGTACGTGAAACTGTTGCCATTGTCGGTAGAAATACCCGCCCAGGTGTCGCGGAGATTCGAGTTGTTGTCGCGGTAGAGCATCGCAACGGTATTGCCGGAACAGGTAACAGCGCCCGGACAGCAGTCACAAATAAGGGCATCCGTATCGCTCCAGCCGCTGGCTTTTAAGTCCGTTTCAAACGTAAGGCCGAAGTCATTGGAACGCGCCACCGCCCAGCGGGAGTCGGAAAAATTGGCATCAAATTTCATAAAACCTACAATGGGATGCCCGGCATCATCGGTCCCAACAGTTGGGAATCGGGAAAGGCTGTCCTTAATATTTTCTACCCGAACGGGCGCAGAAAACGTGACACCAGCATCGTAAGAGTGCAGGCAATAAACATGCGCATCCGCTGAATTCTCCGGCGTTTGTTTGAATACTACATAAACCGTATCGCCATGCGCTGCAATATCAGGCCCCATCCAATCGGCACCAGCTACGTCAATCCCGACTGGGTTCAACATCACCGGGCTTGTAAACCCCGTCCCGTTCCAGCGAGAAAACATGCAGCGGCTGTCGTGGTTCCACACCGCCATCGGGCTGCCGCTCCGGCTGAGCACCATGCGCGGGTGGTCATTTCCCGAGGCCGAAGGCGCCAGGTTCTTTTCTGCATTCCATATAATGCCACTTTGGGCGAAAGAAATGGTGATGGAAAACATTAAAGCGCAGGTCAGGTAAAGCGTTTTTTTCATTGTTTTGAAATATAGAAATATGGTGGGTTATGGAATGGCATTATGGCTATCGGATAAACTTCCCTTCAAACACCCGCTCGTTCCCTTTGTCATCTACAACACTGAGCTTTAGCACATGTTCGCCCACGCCGACATGCTCATCAAAATCGTAGGTCAGCCGGGCGCGTTTTGAATCGTATTCAAACATCACCCATTTCCCATCCACGGTGCCGCGGTACTTCATACCATCTGCCGTGCCACTAACGGCGAAATTATCGCTGATACGAAACGCCATTGATTTCTTTTTGCGCATATCGGTCGTGAAAATCACGGGTTTGATACTGGGCGCTTCGGTATCGGCCATGATGCAATAATCTCCAAAATTGCGCACCCGTGTTTTCAGCACATCACCCACCCAGGTGCCGCCGCAGTTGTCGGGCTTGCCATCGCCGCAATTGGCAATAACCGCTTTGCTGCGCAATTCAGGTGGCATATTTGTTGGTCGGATGCTGATATCGAAATATTGCTGCACCGGGGTTTTGTCATCGTGTACATGGTGCATGGAAGAATAAATGCCGTTGCTTTCATCGGGCGTGGTGCTGTATTGGAAAAACAAGTTTTCATATAAAGCGCCTTTTGGCATGACCATTGAAAACCCATCAACATCATAACGGCTGTCGGCATCATAAGGCAGCTCGATTTGATACGGTTCACTGATAAAGGATTCCATCGCCGAATCGTCGCGTTTCACCCAAAAAACAAAAAGGCTGGAATTCCCCTTGGCATCCGTGACCTTGATGCCGATTTTTACAGGCTTTTCCTTGTAAATGGTAATAGCGCCCATACTTGGCGTTTGGGTGTAATTGCTCAGTTTATTGCCCGGAAGCACAAAGCAGCGGTTGAACCACGCCCCATAGCGCTTTTTGGCGGAGTAGTCGATGTGCGCGTTCAAGTAGCGGGTTTCGCCGAAATCAAAAGACTCGGCTTTCCACTCGTAGGCCAACTGATCATCGGCCCAAAGCGCGATAGAAAACACCCCGTTTTCGTTTTTAAACCCCGTGCTTTGGTCGTACGTTTTGATGCCAAAACCAATGCGCCAGCCACCAACCAGCACCGTATCTTCCGAGGTGCTACCACTGGCCTTTTTATCCTTCAGCAAGGAAAATGCCTTGCTGCCGAGTACTGACCTGTTTTCGTTCAAAAAATAAACCTTCATATCGCGCAGGTCGGGCGGGATATTGTCCACGATAGGCAGCCCAAACAACTGCGGGTTCAGGGTTTTCGAAGCGGCGTTTCGGATTTCAAAGTGCAAATGGGCGCCAGAAGAACTGCCGCTATTACCCAATTTCGCGATTTCTTGCCCCTTTTTCACCTTAAACTTGCCATCGGGCGGTGTCAGCTCAATTTGAAAATGCTCCCGGCGGTATTGGTTTTCTTTCACATAGCGCTGCACTTCCGAACTGAAACGATCCAAATGCGCATAAACCGTGGTGTAGCCATTGGGATGCTTCACGTACAACACATTGCCGTAGCCGCTTTGCAGCACCTTGATGCGGTCGATAAAGCCATCAGCGGCAGCAAAAACAGGGTTGCCAACCTGCCCGTCCAGGTCAGTGCCAGCGTGGAAATGGTTGGAACGCAGCTCCCCGCAAGTGCCTGTCATGTGCAAGGGGCCCGCCACCGGTGGCATAAAATAATCTTTTGGGTACTGGTCAAACAGCTCCGACACCGCATCATCTGGTTGCACTACATTCGCTTCAACCACATCCCCATCGGGCGGCGTTTCAAGCAGGGCTTCTACTTCCTGTGTTGGCTCAAAAGACCACAGGATCGGGATAAGGAAGATAGAGAAAAGGAAAACGGGTATCCAGAGTTTGCGCATAGGTGTTTGTGCTTGTATGGGGTAAAGATCGGAGGAACTATGCTAATTTAAGGGATTTGGGGCAAAAGTGTTCAATATTTACACAAAAATGAATTTTGCTGGCTGGGCGACAATGGGGGTGATTGTGGGGTTGTTGCAAAAGTATTGCCCCTAAATTTGGGGAAGCTTATGTCGCTCGTGTATGTACACAAGCCAAATCCTGTGCAAAATCTATTGGCAAAGCAGCTGACACTATTCTATGATCCTAATTAAAAATCAAGCAGTCGTGTCATTCCGAGCGAAGCGAGGAACCTGGGTTACGATATACAATCAGGTTCCTCGCTTCGCTCGGAATGACACGACTGCTTGGCTTGCAGCATGGAATGAAATTGGAACAACTGCTTTGCCAATTGATTTTAGCTGTATTTTGACTTGTCTACATTCGCTAGGTTTGGAAAAAACCTACGCGGTTTTTGGCTAAGAAAATGAACTAAAGCTTGAACTTATTCCCAATTTCTTAAACTAAACACACATGAAACTACCGATTACAATCCTCGCTTTGCTGCTCAGTTCTTGCGGCCTTTATTCTCAAACCATTTGGTACGTCAACAGCTCCTCCAGTGCTCCCTTTGCAACGGGAACTTCCTGGGCAGCAGCCTTCCCCAATCTCCACGATGCCTTGAATGCCGCCCAGCCCGGCGATGAAATCTGGGTAGCCCAGGGTGTGTACAAACCCACTGACGGCAGCGACCGCATGGCACATTTTGTGCTGCCAAGCGGCACGGGCGTATACGGCGGCTTTCTCGGCACAGAAACAGCGCGTGATGCGCGCGATTAGGCGCTGTACCCGACCATTTTGAGCGGCGATATCGGTGTGGCGGGCGACAGTACCGACAATTCTCTGACCATTTTATACGCCTTAAATACAGATGACCAGACCCGTTTGGACGGCTTGATTTTCGAGTATGGAAACGCCAACGGGCCGGAAGCGGTGCCGGATTTGAATTCGCCGCTGCGCAGTGGTGGGGCCATTTTTTTAGATGGAGAAAGCGAATGGATTCTGACCACATTAAATTTGAGAAATTGCATATTTCGGCAAAACCGGGCCCGTTATTTTGGCGGAGCGATCTACGTGAATGGGTATGTCGGACAGGTTGGAATAAAGCTGGATCATTGTGTTCTTGAATACAACTATGCCCAATTATCTGGTGGTGGCCTGAGTGTAGAGAACTACGCGCCACAACAACAAAGCCTGGAATTCACTGACTGCCTTTTTCGCGAAAATAAAGCGCGGTATCAAGGCGGCGGCGTTTGGGCAAGGCACAATGCAGCGGTACGCGTAAAGGGTTGTTCCTTTCTAGGTAACACCGCTTTGGCTGGAGGCGCGGGCATTTTGATTGAAACCTTTTTATCCGCGTACCCACGGTCTTTTGAGGACTGTGATTTTTATGAGAATAAATTGGGGCCAACGGGGATTGGCAGTGCCATACACGTGCGTGCTCCGAATTCCTCCATGCCAACCTATTTCCGGTTAACCATCTCAAATTGTCGTTTTTATGCCAACCTGGAAGTCGCTATTGCCACTATAAGCCCTTTTCATGATGTCGTCGTAAACCACTGTTTGTTTCAAAAAAATGACGCGGTATATTCGGTTAATGGCGGCGACTCAAGCGTGGCATATTTTAGCGCATTAGGAGGACCTGGACGCCTTACCTTTAACCAATGCCTTTTTTATAAGAACCTGCAGTGTGAGTTTACTAGTTACGCGCATAACCTTGAATTGAATAATTGTATTCTGATCAGTCAAGAAGGGGATGGACATTCCCTTATCCTCGAAAGTAACACCGGAGGTTGCATCTTGAATAACTGCATTGTTGGTCAGCCTAATTGTAACGCCTTGGTACCCGTCAATGGGGCTACCGCCACCTGCAATAACGTCCAATTCGCCACCGATCCCCTATTCATTGCCCCTACCAACGATATCAACGCCAACTTCCACCTCCAACCCTGCTCTCCGGCTATCAATGCTGGTCTTAGCACTGTCGTTGATTCGTTTGGCCTCAGCACCGATTTTGACGGCAACCTGCGTGTGCGCAACGGACGCGTGGACATTGGCCTCTACGAAACCAACGTATTCCTAGCCCCTGATATCGTAACAACACCCTCCTGCGCGGGCGCGAGCGACGGGGCATTTTCCCTAAGCGGCAATATTTGTACGCCCTACACCGTCGTTTGGAACAATGGCAGCAGCACAGGCACTAGCCTCACGGGACTTCCTGCTGGCACCTATTCGCTCAGCATTACGGATGCCAACGACTTGACAATCCAGGAAACAGTCGTCGTGCCAGCGCAGGATTCCTTGATTTTATCGGCTACTGTCTACAATGCAAGTTGTGCCGGCGAGCATACTGGATACGTGCAGCTTTCCACATCGGGCGGCAGTCCATTTCCTGGAATCCCCCCCTACGAATATGCCGCCAACAACCCGCCGACGATGGGTCTTGCAGCGGGCGTGTATACCTATACCGTAAGCGATGCCAATGGCTGCTCGGCCACCGTGAGCGCTACCGTCACGGAGCCGCCGCCGTTTATCGTGTATTATACCGTAAAAAACGCCTCCGGTGCCATGCAAGCCGATGGCGCTATTTATTTCGACAGCACTTCCTGGGGCGGGGGTGCGCCTTTGGCCGACCTAATAAACTTGCTGCCCAACACCTACCATTTTACCGTGACGGATACGTATGGTTGCCAACATGCTTTTTCAGTGGTGGTCGGTTACAGCAGCGCAACGAAAGCGCCTGTAGAATTCCCTTGTCGCATTTACCCGAATCCAGGGTTTTCTGACACGCCGTTTTATATAGAAAGCAGTGAAAAGGAAGGGTTTGCAGCAAAAGTATATGACCAGCAGGGCCGCTTGCTGCGCCAACAGACTTTTGCGTCCGGTGGTGGGAAACTGGACACATCAGGGTTGCCTGCTGGGGTTTATCGAGTAGAGGCGCGGGGTAGTTCAGGCGCGCGAGGCAGCGGTGGGCTTCAAATATTGAGGCGGTAGCTCAAGGGAATGAGCGCCATCCCTTCCAAGCAGATGCGTAAATACCAACCAAATACGTGTTATTCCAAGAGAGCGTGTCATTCCGAGCGAAGCGAGGAACCTGATAGTGGGTATTGCTATTCCTCAGGTTCCTCGCTTCGCTCGGAATGACACGCTCCCTTGAGAAAACACATGTTTGCATGAAATTCGAAATTTCTTCTAGTGGTCCTGCAAGTCAGTTTCGAGGGGTGAATGCTTACTGGGCAAGTGTTGTTTTCTACAAAAAATGTATCGTGGGAATTGGTTGTCTACTGTTTTACTCGGGCCCTGGGCGAGCTTTGACGACTTCAAAAAAAAGTTGTCAAAGCTGTTCGGTGGCTTGGCCTGGCGGCGGAGTGAGAATTTGTCAACATTTTTTTCATGTTGACAAATTTGGGCGCATGTTCAGATCCTTTGCTCAGATAGATGGTAATTCACCCGTCGAAACTGACTTGACGGCCCACTATTATGCTACTCAAACACCTCCTTCAACGGAATTGAAATATCCAGCACCGCGTCCACCAGCGTTTGGTTGGATCGGTAAATTTCATATTCATCGGGCGCACTAAAAACATATATATGGTCAAGCGGCAGCATTACAATCCAACATGAGCTAACCCCGTGACTAAAATATGCGCGGGTTTGGGAGACAACATCATAAAGTGGCTGAGTGGAAGCAGGGATTTCGATGGCGCAAAGCGGCGGCATTGTCATGGCGATTACATCATTCTGCAAATCCAGGGCAGTTTTGGGGAAGATGCAGATATCCGGCACCGAAGACCAATTAGAAAGGTCAAGGCTTAGCTCTGAAGCAATGGAATACACTTTTTTGTAGCGATTCCTGAGTTCTGTGCCGAGATTCATTTGAATAAGGCTGTGGTTCAATGAAGGCATTGGTTTGTTTCGTTCGGTTTCGTAGGCCGATTGGGTATTCGTGGCTACTTCAATCATGTGGAGGAATTTTCTACAAATTTAAACGGAATTTCAATAAAAAGCAAGGGCGTCCGACAAAAAAATACCCCGCGCCGAGCAAAACTCAACGCGGGGTGCATATCAAATAATCAAATTTATTAGGCATATCCACACTCATCACTCATCACTCATCTCTCATCTCTCAATTCAACTTGGTCTTCACCTCATTCACCACATACGATTCAATCACGTCGCCGGCCTTGATATCGTTGAAGTTCTTGATGGTGATACCGCATTCCATGCCATTTTTGACCTCTTTCGCGTCGTCTTTGAAACGTTTGAGCGAAGATAGCTCGGCATTCTTGTTCGAGTCGGCTGGGTACACCACAATACCATCGCGGATGATGCGGATGTAATGGTTGCGGCTGATTTTGCCTTCTTGTACCACACAACCTGCCACCGTACCAACTTTCGAGATTTTGTACACTTCCCGAACTTCGGTCTGGCCCATGATCTCCTCCACTTTCGTGGGTTCCAACATGCCTTCCATGGCCGCCTTGATCTCTTCGATGGCCTCGTAGATGATGGAGTAGAGTTTGATCTCCACACCTTCTTTCTCGGACAGTTTACGCGCTGTTACAGACGGACGCACCTGGAAGCCAATGATGATGGCATCGGAAGCCGAGGCGAGCATCACGTCGCTGTCGACGATCTGGCCCACGGCTTTGTGGATCACATTGACCTGGATTTTCTCCATCGACAGTTTGATGAGCGAGTCGGTAAGGGCCTCGATAGAACCATCCACGTCGCCTTTGACGATGAGGTTGAGCTCTTTAAAGTTGCCCAATGCCAGACGGCGACCGATCTCGTCGAGCGAGATACGTTTGTTGGCGCGGTTCGATTGCTCGCGGATAATTTGTCCGCGCTTGCTGGCGATTTCCTTGGCTTCGCTTTCGGAGGCCGTTACTTTGAGGGTTTCACCCGCTTGTGGGGCACCAGGCAAGCCCAATACCATAACCGGTTGTGCGGGGCCTGCACTTTTCACCTTTTGGCCGCGCTCATTGAACAGAGCTTTTACACGGCCAGCGTGTTCGCCTGCGATGATCGGGTCGCCATTTTTGATGGTGCCGTTTTCGATCAGCACCTTGGCGACATAGCCAAGTCCTTTTTCAAGCGATGCTTCCAATACTGTACCCACGGCACGGCGTTTTGGATTGGCTTGTAGTTGTAACAGTTCAGCTTCCAGCAGTACTTTTTCGAGGAGCTTGTCCACGTTTTGGCCTTTCTTGGCTGAAATATCCTGGCTTTGGAACTTACCACCCCAATCTTCAACAAGCAGGTTCATTTGCGCCAGCTCGTTTTTGATGCGTTCTGGGTCGGCGCCGTCCTTGTCTATTTTGTTGATGGCAAATATAATGGGCACACTTGCCGCTTGCGCGTGGCTGATAGCCTCTTTGGTTTGCGGCATGATACTGTCGTCGGCAGCGATCACAATGATGGCAATGTCGGTCACCTTGGCGCCACGTGCACGCATGGCCGTAAAGGCTTCGTGACCGGGTGTATCCAGGAAGGTGATTTTGTGGTCTTCGTCGCCTACCAATACTTCATACGCGCCGATATGCTGGGTGATACCGCCGGCCTCACCGCTGGCCACGTTGGCCGAACGGATATAGTCGAGCAGGGATGTTTTACCGTGGTCGACGTGACCCATGACAGTAACAATCGGCTGCCGTGGCTTCAAATCCTTGGGATCGTCCATGACTTCCTCCTCTACCTCAACCTGTTCTTCTGCAGAGATAAAGGCGACTTCAAAGTCAAATTCACTGGCCACAACTTCGATGATTTCCGCATCGAGGCGTTGGTTGATGGATACGAAGATGCCCAAAGTCATACAAGCTTTGATGACATCAGCTGGACGTACATCCATGAGCGATGCCAAGTCTGAAACGGAGATAAACTCCGTAACCTGTAGTATTTTATCGCTTTCTGAGCGGGCCATTTCGGCCTTTTCAGCGCGGTCGCGCATCACATCACGTTTGTCGCGGCGAATTTTCTGGCGTTTGCGGCTTGCACCGGCGCCCAGGCGGGCCATGGTTTGTTTGATCTGGTTTTCGATGTCTTTTTGAGACACCTCTTTCGCGCCGTCGGTGCGTCCCCTTCCTTTTTTCTCGCCCTGGTTGCTGGCGATGGATTTTTGCAGGGATTCAGCGGTGACAGGCGTTTGTACTTTCCTTCTTTTGCGTTTGCGGCGATCGGCGCTGTCGTCACCAACGGCGCCTGCTGGTTTGTTGCCAGTACCTGCTGGTTTGTTGCCAGGGCCTAAAGGTTTGTTGCCAGGCCCAGTGTTGCGGTTACCACCTTGGCCTTGCCCGCCGCGACCACTGCGACCTGCATTGCGGTTGGCGCTGCTTTCGGCAGGTTTGGGTTTCTCCAGGCTAATTTTGCCCAGGATTTTCAATCCACGCAGGGTAGGTGCATCGGCACGAATAAGCTCGTCTACAACCGGATTTTCTGGTTTTGGCGGCGTTACGGCTGCTGGCGGCGGCACTGCTGCAACGGGTGCCTTGACTGGCGGATTTTCTGGTCTTGGTGGCGCTGGCCTTTCTGGTCTTTCCTGCCTTTCAACGGCAACCGGTGCTTTTTTAAATTCCGGTGCTGGCTCAGGCTTCTTAGGTGCCTCCGGTGCTGGTGGCGGCGTAGGCTTAGGCCTTTCCAAATCGATTTTTCCTACAACACGCAGGGCCTGGCGCTCTCGTGGCGCGGAGTAAGGCGTTTCTTCTTTGCTCTGTGCTGGTGCAGGCGCTTCCACTGGTGCAACCGGCTCTCGTGGTGGCAACAATGAAGGGCGCGGTGCTGGCGGCGGGGCAGGTGTTGGCGGGGGTGGGGTGTCTTTTTTCAGGACGGGACGGGCTAGCTTGTCCGCCTCCTTTTTGATAGCGAGGTCTTTTTGGAACTCCTTCTGCAGCACAAGCAACATTTCGTCGCTTATATCAGCCGTCGGTTTGTCCTCCACATCGGGAAAGCCCTTGCTGTGTAGGGTCTCCACGATGGTGTGAAGTCCGACATTCAATTCCTTTGCTACCTTGATAAGTTTAATTGCCATGCAGTATTTTTTCCTGCTTAATTGAAATGGTTTATTTATTGCGCGTTAGCGGGCAAACGCAAAAATCTCCGCCGAAAATGCAAATTTTAGAAAGCCTTAATGTTTAAATGTTACATAATGCGCCGCAAAAGTACATAAAAAATGACAGGGAATTGTAAACACCGTCTGTAAGTTGCCGCTTATTTCTCCTCCTCAAATTCTTCCGCCAGGATACGGAACACATCTTTGATGGTCTCTTCTTCCAGGTCGGTACGGCGCACGAGTTCGTCCACATTGAGTTCGAGCACCTGCCGCGCTGTGTCGCAACCGATGTTCTTAAATGCTTCAATAACCCAAGGCTCGATAGCATCGCTGAATTCGTCGAGATCAACGTCGTCAACTTCGTATTCTGCCTGATTTCGGTACACGTCAATTTCGTAGCCCGTCAGCTTCGTAGCAAGCTTGATGTTGCTGCCCGATTTGCCGATGGCTAGGCTCACCTGGTCGGCATCGAGGTACACAGCAGCGCGTTTGCGCTCGTGGTCGATGTCGATGGTGGTAATCTTTGCTGGTGTAAGGCTTCGTTGCAGGTACAGCGGCAGGTTGGTGGTGTAGTTGATAATGTCTATGTTTTCGTTGCGCAGCTCGCGGACGATGCCGTGAATACGGCTGCCCTTCATGCCCACGCAGGCACCCACGGGGTCGATCCGCTCGTCGTGGCTTTCCACGGCCACTTTGGCGCGCTCGCCAGGGAGCCGCACAATGTTTTTAATTTCGATAACGCCGTCTTCAATTTCAGGCACTTCAGCTTCCAACAGTTTTGCCAGGAAGCCTGGTTCGGTGCGGCTTACCATAATAAATGGTACGTTGTTGCGCATTTCCACTTTACCGATGATGCCTTTCACCACGTCACCTTTCCGGTAGTAATCACCACGGATCATTTCTGTTCGGGGTAATATCAGTTCGTTGCCAGTAGCATCATCGAGGATCAGGATTTCGCGCTTCATGATCTGGTTGACTTCGCCAATAATCACTTCTCCTACACGCTCGGAATATTTGCGGAAAATTTCGTCTTTTTCCAGTTCCATGATCCGGGAGACCAGGGTCTGGCGAGCGGCCATGATGGCACGGCGGCCAAAATCATCTATAGAAAGTTGTTCGTAGCACTCATCGGCTATGTCGACACTTTCATCAATACCATGCGCTTCGGAAACACTTACCTGGGCAAGCTCGTTGGTGACCTCACCATCGGACACCACCTCACGGACGCGCCAAATTTCCAAGTCACCGGTACTGGTGTTAACGATCACGTCAAAGTTCTCGTCAGTGCCGTACTTTTTTTTGATCAGGGTGCGAAAAACGTCTTCCAATACCCGCACCATGGTGGGGCGGTCTATGTTTTTCCCGGATTTAAACTCGGAGAATACATCAACTAGATTGACCATTCTTTATGTATTTGATTTATAATTGTTTGTGTGTGCGTATTAAAAGCCAAGTTTAATGACGGCTTTTTGTATTTGATCGTAAGGAATCGGCGTTTCTACGATTACTTCTTTTTTCTTTTTCCCTTCGCGTTCTATAACCGTATTGACCAATACTACCTGAAGTTCGTCAGATTCTTTGATGGCACCGGATTGCTGGGTTTTATCTTTCAAGGTGACCAACAGGTTTCTGCCAACATTCTTTAAATACTGCCTCGGAAACTTTAGTGGCCTGTCGATGCCTGGGCTGCTCACTTCGAGCAGGTATTTTTCGCCCAACCAGCCATTGACATCCAGGTGGCTTTCCAAAAAACGACTGATTTTTTGGCAACGTTCAAAGGTGAAGCCACTGTCGCTGTCAATGAATACATAGAGCTTTTGGCCGGGCTTTAATTCAATATCCACGGTAAAGCAATCAGCGAATGCTTCGTCCGTGCTATATTTTTCTAGCAGTAATTGCTGGATGCGTTCGGTTAATTCCATTGATTGTGAAGTACTTATAAACGAAAGAGGGAACCTGTGGTTCCCTCTTTCGTTGGCATATCCTTAAATGCGCCACAAAGGTACGGTATTGGTTTGGGTTTTCAAAACTTCGTGAAAAAAACAGGGCACTGACCAGAAACTGGTAGCACCCTGTATAACCCCAAAAAACCAAATGAAAACTTCTTATGTAAAACGCTAAAGAGCGAGTACGTGCAATTTGAATAACAGGCAGAAAATTTAACCTAAACTTTAGATGTTTATTACCTTCCTGATGGAACAAAGATACGGCACCTTCTGATATTTGCAATAGCTAAAGTGAAAAAAATGTGGGCAAAGGGAAATTATTTTCAAAACGCTCGACAACATATTGTTATTCACCTGAAGTTGCTTCTTTTGGAATACTTTTACGCATCAAAAAAACGATACTTATCAATTCTATCTTGTTTGCCTAAATATGTCACCGTTGATTTTCCAGTATTCACCTGTAAATTTGGTTCGCTGCCGGCATGGGTTACTTTGCTTGATAGTATGTTTAGGCATGCCAGGATGTGCCGAAGACAAGAGCAATCTTATTGCAGAAAAAGTAAGCGAAAGGGTGGAGGATTTTAAGAAAAAGAAAATAAAAACTTGTCATCAAAGTTTGCTCGCGAAAGCTGAAAAGCAGGTTGATTCGTTGTTGCTGGCAGAAGCACAGGCATCGTTGCAAGATTCGCTATCCCGGCTCAAGCCTTTTAGGCCCCAGCAACCGCCAACTGTGCTGCCCATTGATTCTTTAAAGGTGAAGCCGATTTTCGACGGGGGGTAGGGGGCAAAAAACATGAGTCATCCCGAGCACTCGGAACGACTCATATCTATAGAAAGGAATAGCGGAACAAAACCCCGCCAATATTATTCAGTCAGAAAGCTGATTATTTCGCTTTCAATGCACGTGGAACTTCAATAGAAGCGATCGGCACCGCTGGCGTATTCATGATTTCCACACCATTTGGCACAATAATATCGCGCACACGAATGGTAGAACCCAATTCCATGGTTGTGATATCAGCAGACACTTCGTCTACCGCCTTTTCTGGCGTTGTCATGACGGTGACATTGCGCATTTTGGCCATAAACTTGCCGCCTTCTCTTACACCTTTGGAGGTTCCAATGAAGCGAACAGGTACGGAAGCTTTGAACTTAACGCCTGGAACGAGCTCCAGAAAGTCAAGGTGCATCACGGCTTCAGTTACCGGGTGGAACTGAATATCCTTTACGATACCCCTGTGTACCTTGCCGTCAAGGGTGATTTCCGCCATTTTAAACTTGGGCGTAAACACCAATGGGCGCAGATCCGGCGCATCCAGGTTAAAATGGATGGCTTCTCCACCACCACTTTTATACATCACCGCAGGCACTTGTCCGTTGCGGCGGATTTTTTTTGATTCAACTTTGCCGGAAGCTTCTTTCCGGTGTGCTTGCAATGCTATGATTTCCATCGTGTTGTATGCTAAAATGATACCTTATGCTAAAAATGCCCGCAAAGGTACATTTTCAACCAGCACTTTTCCAAATTGTACTGAAAAATATCTTTTTTTTCTGCTTAAATTATTTCCGACGCGCTTTTGCCCAGAAATAAAGGGGTACGCCAATGCCCACTATTATCAGCCCAGGCACCGTAAACTGCGGTTTGGTGAAAAGCAGGTTCACAGTAAACCAACCCGCCAAAATGATGTAGAGTATCGGCAAATAGGGATATCCAAAGGCTTTATAGGGCCTTTCCAGTTCCGGGCGTTTTTTTCTAAGGATGAAAATGCCCACGACCGTTAGTATGTAAAACAGCACGACGGCAAACATTACATAATCGAGCAAATCACCGTATTTACCGGAAAGGCAAAGCACCGAACACCAGACAAATTGTACCCAAAGTGCAAAACCGGGGACTCCATTGGCATTCAGCTTTTTCATTTTTTCGAAAAACAAGCCGTCGCTAGCCATAGAATGGTACACCCTTGCCCCCGCCAAAATGAGGCCGTTGTTGCAACCAAAGGTGGATATCATAATCATCACGGCCATCAGAATGGCCCCAACGCCGCCCAGCATCGCCGTCAGGGCGGCAGTGCCCACGCGGTCTTGGGTGGCGTGTTGAATGCCATTGGCCAATACATCGGTACTGTTTTCATCGCCCCACAGCGGCAGCACACACAAGTAGCTGATATTGGCCAGCAGGTATAATATGGTCACAGAGGTTACGCCAATGGCCAGGGCCAGTGGCACGTTCCGCTTTGGGTTTTCAATTTCGCCAGCTATAAAGGTCACATTGTTCCAGGAATCGCTGGAAAACAAGGAGCCCACCATGGCCACGCCAATGGCAGAACTAATGGCAGCAAAGCCAATAGGGCCCGGCGCGGTGATATTGGAAAAGAAATTATTGAAGTTGAGCGCCACCACTTCGGCATTCCGAAACACAAAAATGCCCAGCAGGATGAGCACACCCAGCGAAATGGCTTTGGTAATGGTCAGCACATTTTGGATAAACGCACCTGTTTGAAGCCCTCGGGTATTGAGCCAGGTAAGCACGGACAAGGACGCAATGGCAAATAATTGAGCGGCAGAAATGCGCACGAAGCCCAGATCTGCCAATATGTTATTGGGCCCAAGCTCCGGCACCAGCACCCCGGTAAACTTGGCAAAAGCCACTGCCACTGCCGCAATGGTACCGCATTGAATCACCGCGAACATGGCCCAACCAAACAGGAAAGCCACCATTTCACCATAAGATTCCTTCAAATACTGGTATTGTCCACCCGATTTTGGGAACATTCCCGCTAATTCCCCGTAAGAAAGGGCCGCAATCAGGGTCATTACCCCGGTTATCAACCATGCAAGCAACAGCAAAAACGGGCTGCCCAACAATCGGCTCATATCGGCGCTCACGATAAAAATACCAGAGCCAATCATACTCCCAGATACAACGAAAATCGCTGTCATCAGGGAAAGGCGCTTGGGTGCGGCAGTACTGGTTTGCTCCATAAGTTGAATAAAAATAAATTTTGTTAAAATCAGATCGCGCCAAAGGTAACACGGCACCAATGACTTTTTACTTTTGCCACTCATAACTCATCTCTCCTAACTCATCACTGTAAATGCAAGTCCAAGCCTACATCCGGTATCACACCAAATTTGGCGAGTCCCTTTTTATCAAGGTCAACGACCAGCCGCTTCAGGCATTGGAATACCTCAATGACGACCTTTGGGAAGGTGCTTTTGACATTGACCCGAAGAAAACAAAAAAACTGCGCTGGCAATACCATTTCCAGTCCAGTGATGGTACCATAACCGCGGAATGGGAAAGCGAGCGCGAACTTGACCTGGGCGATTGCCACAGCGATTACCTCCAGCTTTTTGATGCCTGGAACCCCATGGAGGCGGTAGAAAACGTGTTTTTAACCCAGCCATTTCAGTTGAACCCATCAACACCCGCTTCCAAGAAAAGTGCCAGCCCTACCGGTGATTTTCTTTTTCGTGTAAAGGCACCTTTGCTCAAACCCAATGAAGTCGTCTGCCTGGTTGGTCACGGCAAAGCCTTGCGTCATTGGGATACCGCAGCGCCATTATTGTTGGAAAAAGAAGGCAACTGGTGGCGTGTTCGCCTCAATTTGGCGGGCGAGCATTTTCCCTTGGGCTATAAATATGGCGTCTGGGATACCAAGGCACAGCGGTTCATGGGTTTTGAAGAAGGCAGCAACCGCACATTGATGCATACACCGACCACTTCGAAAGGGCTTTCCGGGGTGGCGCACGATGGTTTCCTTCGCATACCGCATAATACCTGGCGCGGCGCGGGGGTGTCCATACCCGTATTCAGCCTGCGCAGCAACAACAGCTGGGGCATCGGAGAATTTAATGACCTGCCCTTGCTGGCCGATTGGGCCAAAGCAGTCGGCATGAAAATGATTCAACTGCTGCCCATCAACGATACGACCTCCACGCATACCTGGATGGATTCTTACCCCTATGCTCCCGTTTCCGTGTTTGCCTTGCACCCCATTTATTTGAATGTAGCGCAGTTGGCGGGCAAAAAACACGCTGCCCTTTTGAAGCCTTACGAAAAAACGAAAAAACAACTCAATGCGCTTGAAGCCATTGATTACGAGGGCGTGCTGCGTATGAAATGGGATATTATCCGGCAATTGTACGACCTGAAAAAAGCGGAATGGCAGCAGGATGCCGATTGGAAGGCGTATTATCAAAGCAACAAACACTGGTTGGATGATTATGCGGTGTTTTGCTGGCTGCGCGATACCAACGGCAGCGCTGATTGCAGCCAGTGGCCGAAATATGCGCACTACAATGCCGCTGAAATCCAAGAACTGATTGCGCCAAAGAGCAAGTTTTACGACCAAATTGCGCTCCATTTGTTCGTTCAATGGCATTTGCACCTGCAATTAAAAGCCGCAGTTGATTATGCCCATACCTTGGGGCTGGCGCTCAAGGGCGATTTGCCCATTGGCATTTACCGCCATTCTACCGATGCCTGGGTATCACCGGAGCTGTACAACATGAACACCCAAGCGGGTGCTCCACCCGACCCCTTTGCCGAAAAGGGCCAGAACTGGGGTTTCCCCACCTACGATTGGGCGCGTATGCAAGCTGACGGTTTTGCCTGGTGGAAGCAACGCTTTGCGCAGATGAGCTATTACTTCGACGCTTTCCGCATCGACCATATTTTGGGCTTTTTCCGCATCTGGAGTATTCCGCTGGATGCGGTAGAGGGTATTTTAGGCCAGTTTTTGCCCGCGATACCGGTTACAGAAACGGAATTGCGGGAACAAGGCGTTGGTTTCAGTTTTGAGCGGTTGTGCAAGCCCTATATTACAGCGGAGGTGTTGGGGAAAATATTTCGGGAAAACGCGGGCTGGGTGTTACAACACTGCGTACGGGCTCGTAAAGATGGCCAATTTAACCTGTTGCCTGCATTCGATGATCAGCGCAAAGTGGAAGCCTATTTTGAGACGCAAAAACCACACGACAACCACGCCCAGTTGAAACAAGGCTTATTTGACTTGATCGCGAATGTGATTTTGCTGGGGCCACCCGCTCCCGCCAAAGCAGCCTGGGAAGGCGCTTTCCGTTTTGATATGGAAAAAACATCCTCGTTCCAGCAGTTGCCTTATGACGTAAAAGACAGGTTAAAGGCTTTGTATGTCGACTATTTTTACCGCCGGCAAGACGATTTTTGGGAAACGCAGGCGATGGAAAAACTGCCTGCACTCAAACGCTCCACCAACATGCTGATTTGTGGGGAAGACCTCGGCCTTGTGCCTGCCTGCGTGCCGGGTGTCATGAGCGCACTGGGCCTGCTCAGCCTTGAAATACAGCGGATGCCCAAGGCGCCCGGCACTGCATTCCTGAATCCCAAAGATGCGCCCTACCTCAGCGTGATCACCCCGGGTACCCACGACATGAGTGTGCTGCGCGGCTGGTGGGAAGAAGACCTGAACCTTACCCAGCGTTTTTTCAGGGAAATATTGGCACAGCAGGGGCCAGCACCCTTTTTCTGTGAGCCCTGGATTGTGCGTGAAATACTGTCCCAACATTTTCATTCGCCCGCCATGTGGGCCATTTTCCAATTGCAAGACCTGCTGGGCATGGACGCGCAACTCCGCCGCGAGAACCCGCAGGACGAGCGTATTAATGTGCCCGCCAACCCGAAGCATTACTGGCGGTATCGGGCGCATATTTCATTGGAGGAGTTGTTGAAGGCGGAGGGATTTAATGGGGCGCTGCGGAAGATGGTGGAGGAGAGTGGGCGGTAGTAAAAAAAAGTAGCCGATTACTGGGTACAAAATGCGCCAAGCTGACACATGAATAAACAAACCACATTTATTCATCGCAGTGTCAAACTAAATCAATCCTCTTTCATGGGCGCAACCAAAAATTCTCCGCAAGCTCTCGCTACTTCAACCACCCTCAACAAGCAAGGCTCTTTTGATCTTTTATGCTTCCGGGAAACCGTTCGCCATTCAACTTTGGTTCGTGCCATGGACGAATTTAAAGTGGCCGTATTCAAAACCCGTGAAGCAGAAACGCGCAAACACGAAGCGTCTTTTCAGCAGAATTGCCAACAAACTGTCACTTGTTTCGCCGCCTTGGTTCAGGAATTGGAAAAACAACTTGGTGACAATGCCCCTGGGACAGCCCAGGAAAAAGAGGCCATGGGCTATAAGATCCAGCAAGAATTGGTGCCCTACCTCCTGATGTCGAATTTTCTCAATCGCTCCTATACCAAGCCGCGGGGCTATGCCGGCGACTTCCTTACCATCGCCAACATCTATGACGATAAAGCGATTGGGAATGGCCGCACCGGAGAAATGCTTGACCGCTTCGCGCTTGAATCCTCTTTAGCGAAAGCCGTCAAAAATCGCCGCAAACTATTGACCGAAGAAATTCTCAACACCATTGCAGCGGCAAATGGGAAGCCTGTACACGTCACTATTTTTGCTTGCGGCCCAGCCCGCGAACTCTTCGACGTGTACGAGCAATTGGAAGATCCTTCTCTATTGAAAGCTACGTTGATAGATATTGACCCGCAAGCGCTGTCCTATGTTTCCGATAAAACGGAAGCTTTCAGCACTCCACTACCGATGGAATTGCACCAGGAAAACCTTGTTTATCTGGCCTTGGGCCGCCGAAAACTTAATTTGCCACCACAAGACCTGATATACTCCATTGGCCTGATCGATTATTTCAACGACCAGTTGGTTGTAAAATTGAGCAATTACGCCCACCAATTGCTCAAGCCGACATTTCCCAGCGACATTTTTGAAGAAGTGATTTATTTCCATCTTTGCGGATGGAAAAATCATATAGCAGTAAAAGCCTTGATCACTTGGGGATAGTAAGTGGGATGATAGATGA